>Ga0307991_1001375_pt1 | contig 16950 bp, 16 predicted proteins | sample EllFjometagen131_FD_203146 | JGI IMG/M metagenome (GOLD analysis project Ga0307991, IMG submission 203146) | Marine microbial communities from Ellis Fjord, Antarctic Ocean - #131 | ecosystem: Environmental > Aquatic > Marine > Unclassified | place: Southern Ocean | collected 2014-10-08
CGGAGAAATAAAAATCAAAAGGCGCTGGAAACATTGCTGGCATATAATATCCAAGATGTTTTGAACCTGGAGAATTTAATGGTAATCGCCTACAATTTGAAAATCAAGGATACACCGTTTTATGAAAATCAATTGCCGGAACCGGTTTTTTTGCCGGAAAATCCGTTTAAGGTTGATCTGGAAACTGTGGAGAGGATTTCGCTATTAAGATTTTAATATGAAACGCTCACAGAACCCTGCTTTTTGACCCCGTTTCCGTTCCAAACTTCAGGGGTACCACTTTATTCTTATAACCGCCGGTGAAATAGGCTTCGCCCCAGTTGAATCGGCTGCGCATTAAACGGGGTAAACATTTCACCCCAGTACGATAGTTCCTACCAACAGGGCAGGCAGATTCAAGGCATCAAAGTTTGACCCAAATCACTGTCCACGCAGTTCTTGGGTAGTGTTGGGCTTCATAGCGAATCCTGGACGATGGGTGTTGCACTCCGGTCAAACGGGTTTGTCCTTAATGAGAGCGAAAACAGATGTGGATAGCTGCTCTTCAAGTGTTCCATGTACTTGAGCCACTGTAGGGCCAACTTCCCATATACTCTTTTTACGTCACCACTCAGATGCTTATGGTCTGAATCCGGCAAGCCCTGGAGGCTCTTTCGGGCCTCAAGTTCCTCGGCCAGATGAAACACGGCCCATAGCACATCCGTGAAAGACTCATGTTCCAGCAGATTTTGATTCTCCAGCAACCTCAAGAGGAAATCCTTCTTGGTCATTAGAAATGCCTTTACGGTGTCCCAATCCGGCTTCTCGATCTCGATATTATAATCATGTTTTTTCAAATACCTACAGATTCTCCCAAATTTCCGGACAGGCGATTTCCCCTCGATGACCAACTCCTTTTGTATGCTTTCGATTTGAGGGTCCCACTTGGACAGGATCTCCAAAAGCTTGGTCCCCACCTCGCTATAAAATACTCCGATGACCATGTTCAGTTTTTTAAGACGTGCCTTCTTCTCCCGTTCCTCAAGCAGGCTATGGATGATCAACGTCACCAACAGGACTTCAACAAACACAAAGGCGACGTCTCCAACCAGATAAATGAAGATATGGTGGAGATCTCTAAATATCAAATAGTGCAAAAAATAGAAAAGAGCAGAAAGCACGAGCAAACACATTCCCAGCAGGACCTGCCTATTCAATGGTTTCATAACTTTACCTCCGTAATTTATAAGCGTCTATTTAGTGCCTGACCGAAAACTAGAATTTTCCTTAAGATCAAGGTTTGAGCCCGATCATTGTTTCATTTATTTCATTGTTTCCTTCTCTAAAATTATCTTGGATAATCCGTGTCCGGCTTCGAGACCGGCTTCCTCAAGCGCTTTCAGCGCCGCCTGCTTTTTTAAATGATGAGAACCTTTAACTTTAAAAAAGTACTCGGCTATTATCTGTTTATCTAATGCTCGTTTCGCTGAGACGCTGCCTTGAGCATAAAAAAAATAATTATTCAATATATAACTGCTTTCTGATACAAAAATATTTCCGGTAATCTTGATGGCCGGCAGACTATCTGTAATGGTATAGCCATGCTCATTAAGTGAAGTAACAAAGTTGGAGATGAACGTTTGTTTTGACTGAGTTGAGCCATCAATGTTAATAGAGAGTTCAACTCTTGATAGATACAAGGTCACATTCTTCAGATGAGCCTGTAAACTTAGTCGAAGATCATCACTGTTTTTGATATCGTTATTGCCTCTGATTTTTAATACATCTTCAAGGTTGTCGACAACCGTAAGTGCTTGTTTATAGTATCTGCGTGCATCATAATATTTTTTCTGGTTTTCTTTGTTTATACCGTTTAGATAAAAATTATATGCCGTTTTTATCTTTTCCTGTTTTATTTTCTGTTGACGTTCTATTTCATTTGCAATTTCAGCTTTAGAGAACTTTACAAGGACATAAACGTCATATTTTTCTATCTTAAAATTCTTGTCAATTCTCATCATTTTTTCATAATATGAATCCACCACCTGCGCGCCTCTGACCGTGGCAGAACTTTTGCTTTTGATTTGATATATCAGTTTTTGTTCAACTTCCGAGATGTAGTCTTCAAATACAGATTCAATCTTAATGCCCATAAAGTCACTAATATTTGACATAGCATTTCTAATAGCGGCTTTCATTCCATCTTCCAACGTTTCTGCAGATGTTTTGATACCGACAAAATAAAACGTCTCATTATCTTGGGGTAGCGATTCAATCCATTCAGGCTTAACAGAAGAAGAACGCTCTCTTATTATTTGTGTTGGTATAGCGCAGGACATTTGCAACAGTATCACAAGCAAAAACATTAAACTTGTTCTTGTGTTAAGGGAAAGCGGTTTGCCTGGTCCCTTTAAGCGACTTAAGAAAGATTTTATAATAGATGGGTTAATTATTTTGCTCATCAAGTTTCTTCTTTTCGGCCTTAAGTTTTTGAGCATTTTTGATCTCTTTGCTATATTCATCTTTTGGATTCAAAGCATAGGCTTTTTTGAATGCTACAACAGCATTATCATAATCGCATGAATATTCACGAGCAAGGCCAAGATTCCAATAAGCCTTGGCAATACTATTGGGCTTAATCTTTGCGTTCCCTTCCGCGGCCTTTGCAGCAAATTGAAAGATTTTAATGGCCTCATTTAATTCGCCGATTTTTGCCAGATTAATTCCGTGTTCAAGGTCGGGTATATTCGTATCCGATTTGAAGGGTACCCGAACCATTTCATCCCAAGGGGTAATTGCTTTCATAAAAGTTTTTAAATTATCAGAAAGGGCGGCATTCGCCAATGAGCCTTTATCAATGGAAGGTGGAGTGGCATCCTTAGCGCTGGTAGATTTGTTATGGACAGCGTTTAAGACCTTACTTCTAATAATTTCGCCAGTCTGAACATCAATAACGTCGATGCTACCACTTGTGGAAAAGACTCCTTTCCGATAGTAAGTTGTACAAGAATATTCTTTTTTGTCTTTATAACATTTTCCTCGCTTTCTTGACGTGGTTTCTTTATAGTTTCCCTCGGTATGTCCGGCGATTAAAGCGGACACACACATCAACTTCCCCAATTTGATAGTATTCCCCGAATCGGCAAGGTCAGACTGTGACAGTTTTAGTTCTTTCATGATTTGATTCATTCTCTTTCTATTCACAACTTTAAAACGACCGCTTTCAATTAATCGGTTTTTTAGGCCATCTGAAAATGCCTGTCCCATATTCCCTCTGATGTCTGAAATGGCAATCTGTTTATATTGAGCCATATTGATTTCAGCCGGATGAGTTACTTTAATTGGAACCTTTACCGTCCCGCACCCACTAATAAATATCAAAGAAACTATCAAAGTGAAAAAACTAATGGTTTTAAGTATTGAATTCTTCATTGATCCACCCCTTTTAATAAATTTGGCCCGTCTATAACATCTTACCAACATCTCAATATTGATGAACTCGTAAAAAGTCAAAATTGAGACGGCAAAGTAAAAAGTTCAAGGTTTGAGCCCAGACCCACAAATCACCCCCCGCTCAACGCCTCTAATTCCTCCCAACGCTCATACAGCTGCTCAACTTTCTTTTGGGCCTCCTGGTGTTGGGCATATCTTTCCGCCAATTGATCGGCATCGCACATAATTTTAGGATCATGAAGCTGTCGTTGCAAGTTATCCGCAATACCTTCTGCCTTTTCTATCTGTTTTTCAATCCGGTTCAATTCCTTACGCGCTTCGTAGGCCGGCTTCTTCGGTTTCTTATTCCGGGGGCTTTGTGAGGTTTCACCGGACCGGGATGTGGCGGACAGCCTGTCTTTCCTGTATTGAAGCCATTGGTCATAATCTGCAAAATATTCTGCGCCGCCATTACCATCCAAGTAAAGCAATCGATCACAAAGACGCTCCATGAGAAACCGATCGTGCGTAATGAGAACTATGGCACCGGGAAACTCCTCCAGGCTCTCTTCGAGCACTTCAAGCGTGGGAATGTCCAGATCGTTGGCGGGCTCGTCCAATAGTAGAATATCCGCCGGTTGCAACATCAAATTGGCCATAAGAACGCGGGCCTTTTCTCCACCGGAGAGTCCGGAAACCGGCATGTCCAGCTGATCTTTTTGAAAGAGGAACCGCTTGGCCCAGCCGGTCACATGGAAAGACCGCCCCTGATAGTTGACCGTGTCTCCTTCCGGAGACAGGGCTTTCCGTAAGGTCAGGCTCCCCTCGGATAGCTCCCTGTTTTGATCAAACGTCAAGATTTGCACCCCCTCGACCACTTTTACGGAGCCGGCATCAGGAGCCAAACACCCATTTAAAATCTGTATGAGAGTACTCTTTCCGGTTCCGTTTTTCCCCATGACCCCAATGCGAATTCCGGGAGCAAGTTTCAAGCTAAGGTTGCCAAAAAGGAGCTTTCCTCCCAGGGTCTTTCTCAGATCTTGCGCATCCAGCAGCTTTTTTGTTTTTCGATGGGTGGCATCAAAGGCCATGTCAACGCTCCGGTTTTGAGCATTACGGCCTTTTACCCCCGCCAAATTTTCTTGCAGCTGGTGCGCCTTCTCAATCCGAAATCTCGCTTTTGTGGCTCTGGCTTTGGGACCGCGACGAAGCCATTCTATCTCGCGGCGGACTTTGTTGGAAAGCACGGTTTCAAGTTTGGCCTGTTCATGGATAACCTTCTCCCGCGTTTCAACAAATGCGCTGTAATTGCCCTCCACTTTGAGAAACCCCTCCGGATATCGGCGGTTTAACTCAACAACCCGGTTCGTGGTATTTTCCAGAAAGAACCGATCGTGGCTCACCAGGACAAAAGCGAAGGGGGCATCTTTGAGAAGGTTCTCCAACCATAGAATTCCCTCCAGGTCCAAATGGTTAGTGGGCTCATCCATGAGGAGTAAATCCGGTTTTTGAAACAGAGCCTGACCAATGGCCAACCTTTTGCGCCACCCGCCGGAGAGTGTTTTTACCTTTTGTTTCGTGTTATCCACTCCAATCAGGCTCATGATCTCCTGACGTCGCTTACTGACTTGCCATGCCTCAAGCTCTTTGGGAATGGCGTGGAACAAGATTTCCTCTATGGTTTTCTCCGGACCGAGAACGTCGTCTTGGGGCAGGTAAATCATGCACATATTTTTTTTTCGCGAAATCTCTCCAGAATCGGCAGACTCCATATCAGCGAGGATTTTCAAAAACGTGGATTTCCCGGCACCATTGGGACCGATCAATCCCAGGCGCTCGTTGTCGAAAACCTGTAGAGAAATATCAGTAAACAGGGGGTGCGCCCCATAGGATTTGCTCGTAAAATGGGTGCTTATCAGTAAACTCGGAGTCATGTTTTTACTTTCTTTAAACACGTTTAGCAGCTTGTCATCAAGATCTTTAGTGGTCATCAGAAACAAAGTTTCCAGGGTGGTGTTATTTTATATTAAACCAAATTTATGGCAAGATTAATTTCATTACCGGGAGATAAGGCTAAAAGGATGTAATGAATAACTCTGTGCCCAAGCAAACGGATTGGTGTTTTAGATCATATTGTCCCAGAGCGGATGTTTATTGAATCAATCTTTTCCGCATCGCTGTGAGGGCAAGGTTTGTAAAAAAAAGAAAAAATACGGTCGATCGGAACCATCAGAGATCAGACGCTCATTCAAGATCCTAACACGGAAGAAAAGTTTGAGGTGCCTGCCGGAAGTAATTATTTTTGGCGAATTGGTTCGGGTAACGAGTTTGTCGGGACAAAGACCTCCGATCCCGTTTACCTGCCGACCCACTGGATTCAGAAGATGAACGTTGTGGATTAGCGATCAAGGTTTGACCCTAATCCCATTACAAAAGTCTGCATATAAAAGTACTTTCCAACATCCATTAAGGATTTAGGAATTAGAGGTATTGTTTCTTTTAACTCATCCGGCGAAAACCTGATATGTAAAGGAGGTCCAAAAGGTGTTTTTTCCTTTTTTATCTCCACGATTGACAAAACAGCATTGGGTTTTAATAGACGTTTTACTTCTTTTTGGAAGCCATGTATCTCGCCTTCTGAAAATCCGTGAAATACCGTTGAGAGATAAATCAGGTCTACTGAAGAGCCTTTTATTTGGGTTCTCTTGGTTATGTTTCCTTCTATGGTTTCGATATTGGTTCCTTTTGTTTCTTGTTTAAGGATTTCTAAAGCCGCTTTGTCAGGATCCAGAGCATAAACTTTTCCGGTATTGTTTAATAATTTTGAGAATTCTTTTGACATGTAACCATTTCCGCAACCCGCATCAAGGATTGTCTGTCCGGAACGTATGTTAAGCTCTTTTAAAATGATGTCTTTATTTAGATACCTCTCCGATGATTTCCCTCTGTGGCGGTGTTTCTTATTCGCTGATTTTTCAGATGCTACCATTTCGGTATGATGTGATACATTATCCAATTTTTTCATTTAAATAACCCCAATTCGTCTGCCAGAACCTTGTAAGGTTTCGGGAATTCCGGCTCGAAGTTCTGGTAGGGTGTCACCGGGTAACGGGCACCGATCTTCTTCCCCGCCGCTTTCATACCCTCAACCAAACCTGCAAGAAGCTGTCCGGGTATAGAGAAAACCATTTCATCATCCTGAGTCATGGAAAAGATGCGATCACCCATACCGGGTATAGCGATACGAGGCAACCCGGTTTTAAAAGGAGCAATGAGATATTCGGTACATTCCACCTTTCCGCCGAAGTTGCCGGAAATACGCGTGGTCTCCATAAATACAAAAGATTGAATCAATCTCATAATCTGAGCGGGGTTACCGAAAATAGCCACTGTATCCGGATCAAACAAACCTTTTTGTAGAGGAGCCAACGCTATGGCCTGACATTCCTCATTCTCCAGGCGGATCATGGCTTCAGCCTCCTTAATGCCACCTTCTTCACTTTTGGAAAAGGCCACTTCACAAAAGAGTTTGCCCAAAGTATCAACCGGGCTGGATGCACCGCTGAACCCAAAGGCGATCATTGCCGGAACACAGATCAAATCTTCCTTAGAGAGCCCTACGGTCCATCCGTAATTCCTGGCCATGGTAACCCCCTGGCAAATGGTAATGCGTTTACCCAAAACAGCGGAAGGTTGCCGTGTTTTTTCAGGAAGATTGGCTTTATCTTTTAAAAACTTAACCGCCAAAGGAAATGTTTTCAGCCGCAGGTCTTCTCTTATGAATTGAGCTGTTTCTTGATAATTTAAGTGTTCCATAACCTACCTCCCTTTGTTTTCGGGGTGTGCGTTTAAATTTCACAGAAAACATCTTGTGGGCGGTTTTTCATTCTTGTTAACCGGTTTTTGGTTTTTAAGATGGGGATCTATACCTGTAATGCATGACAATATGCCTAACTATAATAGTTTGTATCCGTTCACGGGTTCAGGGTTCAACGTTCAGGGTTAAGGACAAAAAAAGCAATGAAGATCCGAAGTCCTCGTCACAAATGTTCATTTTTCCAAGTATTTGCCAATTTGGCTTCAAATTTTGGATTAGGCCTAACGAAACTGACGCTTTTCTCGTAAATACGCATCCCAAATGTAGCCCGTGGACGAGAATAGAACCTTGAACCCCTGAACCTTTGAACCGTGAACGGTTACAATAGTTTATTTATTAGATTTAATTGTCAAGTCAAGTAAATCCTTGTCAAATCACTCCGGCCACTGACAATTATTTCACAACCCGTAACCGGGTTCGGGACGTTCTGCAGATCATACATAGCCAATACACTTTCTGCACAACCGTCCAATTTTAAACGGAAAACCACGAAGCATATCATTTTCCACCCAACATCAATTCAGCCTGTAAAAATTATGTCACTGTTGATTTATTCTTTAATTGTGAAATCAAAGCAGTAAATTTATCTGTTTAACATCATTAACAAAATTAAATTGCGTCCGGTTTGGCACAAAACATGCTTATATATTCAAAAGTTGCGGAAGAGATCGCCAAGGTGAGACCTTTGAAAAATGCTCAGTTTTGCCTGCCCAGTTAAATCTGTATTTAATATTTAACCGGGGTTCAATGCCAAGGAAGACAAAAATTTTAACCACAGGAATACATTGAGTATTTTGAGGATTAACCCGCCAAAGTTCGGTGGCGGGTTAAAATTTGAGTCTGACGCAGGAACTGGGCAAAAGGGGGCGTTTTGCAAAGATCTCGCACAAGTTTCAGTCGGTTGGAAAGAAAAACATGCCGTCGTGGAGCGTTCTCCCTATATTGGGATTCAAATGCGTTTGCCCTGGCCATAGGATTCAGCCAATTTGATCATATTAAATATATAATCTTATATACAAATTTTTGAAATTTTCTATAATTTATTGTTTAGCAAGGGAACTGATAAATCGGAGGGTAAGTTAGGAGCTTAGATTAAATGCGTAATCTGTAACTCGTGATCATAGAATACTTTTTTATAATCATTCTTCGTGCGGTTTTATTTTAAGGTCGTTGATTTTATAAAGAAGTGTTTTATAACTGATTTTTAAAATTTTACTTGCAGTTGTACGATTCCAACCCGTTTTACCAAGGACGTATGAAATGACCTCTTTTTCTACCCTGTCAGTGGCTTTTTTGGTGAGTTTTTTAAGGGAAAATAAGGCTTGATCTGATGAATAATCACCTTTAAAGTTTAAAAACACATCAACAATTGAAGCCCCCACCCGAGCGGATTCTTCTGAACTGGCTACAGCATCAGACCGGCTTTTAAAATAAAAATCATTAATTATTTCTTCCCAGTTTCCCATAACGATGGAACTTTTTATAACATTCTGAAGTTCTCTGACATTGCCCGGCCAGCTGTAGGCTATCAATTTTTCCATGTGACCAGTTCCAAGTTTTGGAATCTGTTTTTTATCAAACCGAGAGGAATATTTTTCTATGTAATAGTCAAGCAACAGCGGTATGTCTTCAGGTCTGTTGCGAAGAGGAGGAATATATATTTTAATTATATTGAGGCGATAGTAGAGGTCCTCTCTGAATAATTTTTTTTCCACTTTCTGCTCAAGTTCTTGATTTGTAGCTGCTATAACCCATGCATCTGATCTTATCTCTTTTTCTGAGCCAAGTGGCGAAAACTCTCCACTTTGAAGAACGTGAAGAATCTTGGATTGAAGCGAAAGGGACATATCCCCGATTTCATCTAAGAATATAACCCCATGGTGGGCCAGTTCAAATTTTCCACGCTTATTTCGATCAGCACCGGTAAAAGCACCCCGTTCAAATCCAAAGAGTTCACTCTCAAGTAAACCATCAGGTAGGGCAGCGCAGTTAACCTTGATAAACGGTTTATCTTTTCTTGGAGATTTATCATAAAGATTTTGCGCAACAACTTCTTTGCCCACACCACTTTCCCCGGTGATGATGACAGGTAAGCCTGTGTCTGCAACGTGGTCTATCAGTTCCCTGATTCTCTCGATGCTTTCGCTTGTTCCGATTAGTGGAATCGCCACGTTTTAATCCTACATATTGTTCTTTTTGGAAGAAATTAGTTCCTTAATTACTTTGTCAAGTTCGGAAAGTTCAAATGGTTTTGATAATACCTTGTCCGCTTGGGATTCTATAGCAAACGCTCCGGGATACTCCCCCCATCCAGTTATAGCAATAACAGGTGTGTCAGAGAATTTTTTCTTAATTATTGAAATAAGGCCGATTCCACTTATTTGTGGCATAACGAGATCTGTTATTACCAGGTCAAATCCTTGTTTATTACTTTCAAGAAATTTCAGTCCGTCCAAACCATCAGAAGCTGAGGTGACATCGTATTTTTTATCACTAAGAAAATCGTAAAGCGTGGCCCGAACATGCTCGTCGTCATCAATTATTAGTATTTTTAGTGGCTGGTCCATTCTCTATTTAGTTTTATCCATGCTATGATTTACCAAAACAACAACACGAAGTCAGTTCGTACCGATTACATATATCAATAAAATCAAAAATGCAAACTTTGTGAAAATGATTTGCCCTATTGAAAAACCATATCCCATGAATTTCAAGGCTCTGATATCTTTTAAAAGATCCGGACGATTTCTAAAATAATCACAGATTATTCATATACAAAAAGATTAGGAGCTTGTTCTTGTTACAGCAAACTGAGTTTTTGTTTAAGGAGCTCATTGGCATACGGTATATTTTTACTCTCCACGGATCATGACCAGCAACATTTTAAACGGTGCTTTTGCCTGAAGAGCATGGGCAATATTTGCCGGCATAATCAGCAGTTCACCGGCAGAAACATTTTGCGGTTGGCCGCCGATGGTGATTTCAGCCTTGCCGTCCAAAATATAGACTACCGCGTCAAATGGTGCCGTGTGTTCACTGAGGCCCTGGCCCTTATCGAAAGCAAACAGGGTAATATTGCCAATTTCCTTTTTAAGCAAGGTTTTGCTTACGACGGAACCGTCTGCATAATCAACGAATTGTTCCAAGTTGAAGGCCTTGCCTTTAAGCATGCTGGATTGATCGTTCATATGGACCTCCTTTATTAAGCTGTCAGAAATACCGGCTGCATTTCGATTGGGGTAGGGCCACTCGAACCTGTTGAAATTTAGAGGTTACGACAATTTAAACAATAATTAAGGCTTGGACCCGGTCCCTTGTCTTACTCGATGAGCTGTTTGGTTCTTAGCCCGCTCCGAAAAAGCTCGACACGCCGGCGATTTGCACCAAAATCCCAATAGCCGACGCGAGACGCCGAACGAATCGAGATGATCCCATTCGATGAATTGAAGTATAGTTCAAGATCATCAATAAATCGGAAAATCCGACTCTTGCATTCCACATGGATATAGTTATCGGTTGCCGTAACAATGGTCCACCTGGGCATTGAAGCTATTCCATCCTGGATAAGGGGCCAACTTACGTTAGGATCACCTTTTAGACGAAACTGCTCGATTGCATGCTTTTCGTCTTTGGCTTCTGACGAAACACAATTCGGGCTTTTGGGGCAGCCCCTAAGTCCGGACGGATCAATACCCATATCGTCGGGTCGTTTTCCGGAGCACCCATTGACCATAAACACAATCAGTGCCATTTTTAAACTAAGTTGAATAGATCTGTACATTTACACAAACTCCTTTTTTTCTGAGCATACCCCGGACAGTATGCCGTATAGAAGTTTAGAAATCCTAAATGAAGTTAAATTGTATCACCATCCCCAAAATTTGCACGCTTTTCCCACAATCAACTTATAAACTTATGTCCCCGAGACCATATATTGCAATATAATTATTTTTTCACCTCAACCGGATCTAACATTTAGGGGATGTTTTCGTGCCGGCACCTTCAATTTTCGAAAAGTGAAGGGTTTCAAAGGATCAATTTGACCCCGGCCCCGGAAGTTATAGGTGCAGATTCATGTCATCACGGGTCGCAACCGTGTTTGGAAATATCTTTTTTGCATGCACCTCCGCAACTTTTCTGGCCTCCAGCGTGGGATACCGCTGGGCGTCAAAATGAACTAAAGCGAGTTTCTTAGCCCCGGCTTGCTTGGCAATGTTGGCTGCATCCTCTGGATTTAAATGGGGCCAATCCTCTGAGGATTCACCCGGCAAGAAGGCGCATTCTGCAATGAGAAGATCCACATCTTGAGCCAGCCTCAGGGCATTTTGGCAAAAACCGGTATCAGGAACGTAGGCAATGGTTTTATTGTCTAAATGGATCCGATAGCCCAGAGTAAGGGTGGTATGGACAAGCTCCATAAATCGTATTTCGAAGGGCAAAACATTTTTTTCACCGGACAGTTCCAGAATCTGTGTTTTGTAAGGAAGATCATCCAGTGGCATTGCCGGAATCTATCAGGTCTTGAACGAGCTTTTTTAGTTGAGTGAAAAAATTGTTCCTGATTTTCTCTATGTGAAGTGCTTCCCAATAATCAACCGATAATTTATCTTTCATCATATGCCTTTTGGGTTCGACTTGTAACACATATGAATTAACCTGTCTCTCCCAAAACCATTCCGCACATCCGAATTGAACGTATTCCGGATCAATTGAAGGAATATCTCTTAAGTGTTGAAATATGAACTTTCCTTGCTCACTATTTTTTATACATAGGGCAATGTAGGCTATTTTGTATTCGACATTTGAAATACTGTTCGAAATAGGTAATGGTTCTATATTGTAGGGGTTTTTTTGACTATTGTACAAAAAGTGGCCGTAGCAACTTTGCAAAGTAAAACAGTAATCCAATTCTGCCAAACCGCTAATTAATTCGACTATGGGAGCATCAATACCTTCGATATCCAGCTCGGATAAGCATTTCTTTCTTTGATCATGGAAATAAGGGTCATCAACAAAGTCTTTCGAAGTTATAAAGGTTTCCAATTTCCTATGCCTTTACATTAAATTTTATACCCTAAAGGAGGGTGTTATCCATCCAACCTTCAAGGCGGTCTGTGGAAGAATCCTTCAAATCATGACAGCAGGCAAGATCTATAATCCGGCAGTCCCTGTATCTTCGCCGGACCCTTTTTGCCATTTCCCATGTTTCATAGAGCTCTTTTCTTGGAAGCGTTCCGCAGCGGCAAACAGCCCTTGCAATTTTATCGAAAAGGCTGCTGCCGGGGTGTCAATCTGTTCTTTGAAGATTTTTTCATGATCCATAACCTACGTGATTGTCTGTCTTTTCACAAGCCATCGTATCGGAAATAATTCTGTCCTCTTTTTTATTCTCCGCGCAAAACTGCCTGAAAAAGGAGCCAGGTCTTCTTTTTACATGTATATTTTTAGTTTTTCAGTTATATTTTTGATGAACTCGTAAAAAGTCCGATTTAGACGGTTTTGTAAAAAGTTCAAATTCAAGGCGTGCAAATTTTGTAATCATGAGGCGTACTTTTCGTACGTTGAATGATTGCGAAATGCAGCACAACGCAGAAGTTGGACTTTTTACGAGACCGTCATTTTTAAGCTTCGAAACTCTCTGGTGATAATACAAAATCAACGTTTTACTCTTCTTTTTTACCATCAAGGGTCAAACATAGACACTGTTCACTCTTTTTAGAATAATAACAGCTACTTGATGCACTAAAGTTTAATGTGCTTGCAAAAGCCTCAGTAAAAAATAATCTTATAATCAGCTTGACTTTGTTCAATAACATCTTATAATTTTAACAATCAATAAAGGCCCGTTCTTAATTGGCGGGCCGGTTTCGTTCTTAAGGAAAGATATATTTGTCACAGCGGCAACCTGAAGTTTGGAACTATGAGAAATTTTTGAAAGGGGGATGTCACTATGACGAGTGGAACTGTAAAATGGTTTAATAGCGGCAAAGGCTATGGTTTCATTGAGCAGGAAGATGGTCCGGATGTATTTGTTCATCATTCAGGAATCAATGCAACCGGTTTCAAGTCTCTTGATGAAGGCGACAGAGTTACCTTTGACATTGAGCAGGGTCAAAAAGGTCCTGCTGCAGTAAATGTCACTGTAGGTTAAGCTTCCAGTTTTAATCAGAAAAAGGGCATTCCCCAAAATATGAGGGACTGCCCTTTTTTTTTGCAAAAAAAAATTACATGTTTTATGAAGCAATATTTAAGCCATCAGAAAAGAACTTAATGATTTAAGCATAGACGCCGCTTTCAATCAAGGATCAAGGGTTGACGCCTATCCCATAACCATCAAATTATGTTTGAAGATAAAGTATCAGATCTGTTTCAAGTGATTTTGGATTAATGTACTGTGCACCGACAGTGCGATCGATGATCCATTTTATTTTGACGAGTTTATGGATTTCCGTTCTCATTGTATTGTCTAAAGTAAATATCAATTCAACGGTATCACTTCTGGAAATATAATGTGGCTTAAGACTTGCAAATCGGACGCCGCCCGCTGAAATATCTTCAATGATTATTTTTCCTTTTTCATTTCTCCCCTGGACATCGTATCCACCATTGAGCCGGACTTTTTTACGAAAATGCTTCCGAAATTCCAAGGTGAGCCGAAAAACTTCGCCACATCGGCATTTGGCTTTGAGTTTTTTTTGAGTATTCTTGAAATTCGTTACATCTACATCTTTTTTAAGTCCGCATTTGGGACAGATTATCGTTGCGTGGTTGGTATCGTTCACATAAACTTTTTTCATTTTATTTCACCCCCCCATCACATGAGTCTTCTCGTATTATTTTCCATAATTCATTCATTATATTTTCATATTCCATATCTTCGGCATTCATCCTGCTCCGGATAGACAAATTAAAAACACGTTGAAGAACTTCAACATATTTATTTTTCATAGCTCGCCTTTTGCACAGCGACATGTGCTAAAGCGATATCCCCACCTAAAAAAATTAAAAATTTACCCAAAGTTCAAGTGCCCCTTTTCGCGCATTCGGATATTTTTGGCTCAAATCTATGATTTTAATATTCGTGTTTTCAAGATTCATATATGGGGGGATAAATTTGGATGAATACTTTTGTAAAAGAAGTGCGCCCGCTTTATCCTCTTTATGAAAATAACGAATATCATTGTTTCTATAATCAACCCTTTCTATCCCGAGCACACCCATGCCTTCATTTTTAAGTAAAATATCCATCGCTTCCATTAATTTTTTATTTTTTTCATTCGTATAATGCAAATATACAGTATACCGGCCAGATGGTATCCTATCTTGAGGCATGTTTAATTCAATTTTTTCGAAGTGAGGCACTGTTAATGGGTTAGGATCGGTTTGTTTTTCTTCATTCAACAGGGTTGTGGCCTGGGGTAACGGGGCAACAGTTGACTTTTTTTGTTGCAACTCGGATATGGTTTCATGGGATTTTTGCGGACCCCGGACAACAGAATTTGCCTTTTTATCTGCATCTTTAATTTTTGCCGTGCCCATGGGCGTTAACTCACGAATTTCAATGGATGGCGGTTTCTGGATTTTGTCTTCTTTTGGAAGCCCTATAATATCTTTTTCTCCTTGATGAGACGCATCATTATTTATCGAGTTAAGGGCAGGTACCGGAAGCATCGTTTCTTTGGATTTTTGCGGATCCTGAACAGCGGAATTTATTTTTTCATTTGCACGCCCAGTTTCCGGCATGTCCATTGATGCTAATTTTGGCGGGTCAATTGAACCTTGCCCAAATTTCCAATGATAATAAAAAAAACTGAAAACGATTAAAGCGAGCGCTAAAAGGAGAGCGGATTTCAATTTTCTTCCGGAGGGTTTTATCGCGGGCGTCTCTTCAATTTGATTTATTTTTCCTGCAGATTCCGGTTCTAATTTAAAACAATCCATCCGTTCCGTGGGTATGCCGAGGCGGTCTGCGCATTCGTTTATAATCCCCGCATCTATTGTTTTTTTAACTTTATCATACCCAATCGATAATGCATGATCACAAATCATGTTTATTACTCCCGGATACCCCTTAGAAAAAGAGAATATTTTTTCAATGGCGCCTGCGCTGAACATATTTTCTTCATGTCCTGCCACCCTGAGTCGATGAAGAATATAGTCACCGACGTCTGTCGCCATCAAGAGCTCAATCCGGTAGTTAAACGTGATTCTCTGTCTTAACTCTTGATTGTCTTTCTCAGAAAGAAGGGTATTAAATTCATCCTGGCCCACAAAGATTATTTTCAAGTGTTTTGTATCATGCCTTCCGATATTGGATACAAATTGTATCTGGTCGAGAAGTTTTTGATCCAGTCTATGGGCGTCATCAATGATAAGTAATACATTTTTATTTTTTGAGTAACAATTGTTCAAAAAGCGTCTGAATTGAATTAGAAAATCAATTTTGCTACTAAATTTTATATTGAGATTAAATCTATCCGCCACCAGGTTGAGAAAGTCGAGTTCTTCCCGAACAGGGAGCGTTATGTTGGCGACGATAGTCTCCTCGCCAAGATGCGCTAACCAAGCATTGATACGTGTGGTTTTTCCTGTACCAACATCGCCTATAAATAAAGTAACGCCATTATTTCCCAAAATACCCTTGTCTAAAGCTAAAAGGATATCTCTATGGTTTTCTCTAAGCCATAAATATTTCGGATCCGGGGGTTTCTGAAAAGGTTTTTCTTTTAACTTATAGTGAGTAAGGTACATTGGAGTTATCTTCTGTTCCATTCGTCACGTTCTTAACACCTATTTTTTTATATCCTCACGAAATGATCATTATAAAATCGCTATTCATACCCAATAGGAAAGATGAGCGCGCCATCAAGGAGACCTCTGTTTAAGTTATGCAAAAATCGTGCAAAATTTAATATTACCATTTATGAAAATATGAAGATGCATAAATTTCAACCTGTTATCTTATATTCGCTGACTGCAAACCAAAGAATTTTAATAATTTTTGTGATAAAATGTGTCATTCTTTGACATATTTTACAATATTATGGAGTAATATTAGTAGAAAGAAAAAGCTGCAACGTCTCAAAGGATATGGCAGAAGAACCGGATAGGTCTGTAAAAGAATATTGGAAACATATTCTAAAACACCATAGGATTGGGGGTTGAGTTAGGCGGTTGCCCGCCTCCGGCGTGGATGCCGCAGGTCCCCCGAGGACGGGGTCTTCCTTTCACTGCGACAAGGCATCAAGGCCGCAGCTGTCGTCATTTACCGCAATACCTTGATAACGAAGGAGATAGGGTATCATCGGCTTGTCCGCCGGAGGGCTTTCCTGAAAGGTAAACAACACAACAAAAAATCGGTTCGGGCAACAGCCCGTCAAGGTTTGACAACAGGCCTAAGTGTTAAGTGAGATTTGTGTAAATTCTCAATAAGTTCTGGTGTATGAAATTATTAACTAAATTTTGCACGAGTCGGAGGCTTTCATATGCAAGATTCAAGTATGATATTGACTCGAATTCATTAATTGTTGAGATATTACGTATGCTGAATTTAACTTATTGAATTTTATGGAATACTGAGCAATATCGTTCTTGCTTAAAACAAGTTTTTAGTGTATAAATTAAATGTGAAGCTAAAAATTATCAAAACAATTTCTTTTTTC
>Ga0307991_1001377_pt1 | contig 16948 bp, 14 predicted proteins | sample EllFjometagen131_FD_203146 | JGI IMG/M metagenome (GOLD analysis project Ga0307991, IMG submission 203146) | Marine microbial communities from Ellis Fjord, Antarctic Ocean - #131 | ecosystem: Environmental > Aquatic > Marine > Unclassified | place: Southern Ocean | collected 2014-10-08
CAAAAGGTCTAAAATTATTAAAAAGATGAAAGTGAAATATTTGCAAGTCTAAATGCAACCCTTAAGTTTGCAAGACTAAATGTAGAATAACTAATTTTAAGAAATGCATTTAGTTTTCCAATTAACTTAACAAACATACTGACTTTTGAAGCTCACATCTATATTGTATTTTAATAAAAAATAGAGTATAATATTTGAGATATGAATCCAAGCAAAAATGATACACAATTTTCAGTAGGTGAACATGTAGTCTACCCTTTACAAGGGGTAGGAATAGTAAAAAGAATTGAAGAAAGAGATTTTAGAGGCACTGCCACACTTTACTATGTAATATACCTAGATATTTCAGATATGACTGTCATGATACCTGTTGCAAAATCGGATGAAATGAAAATCAGAGGCATCGTAGAGAAAAAAGAAGCTTTAGAAGCGATCAATTCCATTTCTAAAGAATACAAACAGCCCGTTGTCGATTGGAAAGCGCGCTATCAAATGAACTTAGATTTACTAAAGGAAGGTTCTATTACTTCAATAGCTCTAGTAGTACAAACCCTTTATCATAGATCTAAAATAAAAGAACTTCCTGTACAAGAAAGAAGACTTTATGATAGTGCTTTAAGAATTTTAATCGATGAAGCAGCCTATTCCCTTGATAAAGAAAAAGATGAGATTCAAATGCTTATCTTTAGTAAATTAGAATAGTATGGCATTTCCTAAATTTTGCGCTATAATAACTGCGGCAGGAAATAGCTCTAGATTTAATAATGGAGCTAAATCAGTTGTTAAAAAAGAGTATTTAAAAATTAATGAGCATACAGTTTTGTATAATTCTGTTGCTCCATTTTTATCTATTCCCAATATTCAAGCTATTATAATCACAGCACCAAAAGAATCACAAAATGAATGCTATTTTGCACTAGAGGAAATAGGAGAAAGATGTCCTGTTCCTTTGATATTTAGTGAAGGTGGCGAAACTAGACAAGAAAGTGTTAATAAAGCACTTGCTATGGTAAAAAGTCTTGATTTGCCTATTGAATATGTTGCTATTCATGATGGCGCTAGATGTTTTATCACTCCTGAATTAATTATTAGAGCATTGGCTACCGCAAAAGTATATGGTGGTTGTGCTCCAGCTATAGCTGTCACTGATTCTATAAAACGAATTGATCAAAATGGTTCTATATCTGAACATTTAAATAGAGACACCGTTGTTCGTGTCCAAACACCTCAAATATTTCATTTCCCTGAGATACTACTCGCTCATGAAAATGCTAATGAAGATAAAATTTATAATGATGATACTGAAATATATAGTGATTTTGAATTAGGTGTAGGCATTTGTTTAGGAGATCCAAAAAATATAAAAATTACTTATCTCGATGATATTCCTGATGCACAAGTGCAAATTAAAAAATACCTGGAAATTAAGAATGAAGGCGAGAGCAAATATATAAAAGACAAAGAATTTAGATCTTATATAAATAAAATAAAATAAGGATTATCTGTGAGAATAGGACAAGGTTTTGATTTACATAAATTAGGTAAAAATAGAGATCTTATTATTGGTGGAATTAAAATCCCTAATGATAAAGGCGAAATTGCTCACAGCGATGGTGATGTATTGATACATGCTATAATTGACTCTATTTTAGGCTCCTGTGGAGCTCCCGATATTGGAACTCTTTTTAGTGATAAAGATCCCAAATATAAAGATATTGAAAGCGAAGCTTTATTAACTAAAACTCTTGCATTATATCCAATAGATATAATTAATTTAGATTGTACAATTATTTTACAAACTCCCAAATTACAAGATTATATTCTAGAGATTAAAAATAATTTAGCCAGAATCCTTGCAATTGATGTTTCACAAATTTCAGTAAAAGCAAAAACATTAGAAAGTATTTTAGGAGAGTTAGGAAGCGGCGATGCTATTATAGCTCAAACTGTAATTCTTGTTGAAGAAATCAACGAGCACTGGCTTTAAAAAGGTTTTACCTAATAAAAAACCTATTTACTTATTATTTTAGAAAACATAAAACAATACCCCTTAAGCTGACAATTAATATTAATTGTTTAAACTTAAGAGGTTTTTTTGATTCAAAGTAATTCATATTTATATAACAAAAAAACCCCCACAAAGGAGGGCTTATCAATATATATTATGTGGAAATCAACATAGTTTTAGGATCTAGACAAACTGCCAAGTGTTTGTCAATTACTTTATCACGCTCTTTGACCAATGTCATTTTAACGCTATCACCTTCTTTATTCATTTTTAATCCAATTAGAATATCAATAACTTCTAAATAAGGAAGAACTGTTTCAGGAACACCATATTCATCATATTTAACATCATCTCTAACTGGGGATACGCTAAACCAAACTTCTACGTTTAATCTTGCTGCAAATTCTTTAATTTTTTTAACATCGTTAATATTTGCTGTAGTCAATTTAAAGCCGTCAAAAAGAATTGCATCAGCTTTGAAAGAACCAGCACTAATTAATGTTTCTAAACTTGATAAAACTTTATCAATAGAAACCATATCTTGACTAAAATTCATAACTACACGATTTGCTAAAAGTTCATCATAAACATTGGAAGAACTTACCAAATGTCTTTTCTCGGATACTTCTTGGAAGACCTCCTTATACCAATTGATAACATGCTCAACATTTCCACTAAAAGAAACGTGAATCACATGTTCGCCTCTAAAAAGTTTATCAGTTGCTAAGTGTACTAAACAGGCGGTCTTACCTACTCCATGACGAGATACTAAAACACCTAAATTACCACGGCCTAGGCCTCCACCAATTGAATCTTCAAAGACCCGAAGTGGGCTAATTTTGGTTAACTCTTGAATTTCCATGTACTTTACCTCCGAAATATCTTGATAACTAATTATATCATAAAAAGTAAAGAACGTGGGGAAAATGTTTCTTTTTTACTTTAAAGCACTCTTTCAAGATTTTTAAAAAATGTAAATCCAAATGGCGAAAAAAAATATCGGATCCTATCAAGTTGATAAAATCCGATAATATTTTAAATTAATCTAAATTATTTGTTTTCTGCAGCACGTTGTTTTTCGTACTTTTCTTTTAATTCAATTGATACACTTTGTGGAACTTTACCATATTTAGCAATTTCCATTGTGAATTCAGCTTTACCTTGAGTTAAAGATCTCAAAACAGTTGAATAACCGAACATTTCTGATAGTGGTACTTCTGCCTCTACAATACAGCTTACGCCTTCTTCTGTAGAAGAAACAATCATACCACGTCTTTGGTTAATTGATCCAAAGATATTACCTTGGAATTCAGTAGGACCAGTAACTTCAACTTTCATGATTGGCTCAAGAATAACAGGTTTGGCTCTTTCATAAGCTTCTCTAAAAGCAGATAAACATGCTGTTTGGAATGCCATATCAGATGAGTCAACTGCGTGCCAAGCACCATCGTTGACACATGCTATAACATTAACAACAGGGAAACCAATTTGAGTTCCTTTCTTCATTGCCATTTGGAAACCCTTATTACAAGAAGAAATATATTCTGAAGGAATAGATCCACCCTTAATTTGATCAATAAATTCATAGTCTTTTGGTTCTTCAGCATCAGAATCATTAACAAGAGGGGCAATGTAACCTGCAACACGTGCAAATTGACCAGAACCACCAGTTTGTTTTTTATGTGTATAGTTGAACTCTGCTTTGTGTGAAATAGCTTCACGGTAAGCAACTTCAGGTTTACCAATTATAACTTCAGCTTTGTATTCTCTTTTCATTCTTTCAACGTATACTTCTAAGTGTAATTCTCCCATACCTTGAATAATAGTTTGGTTAGACTCTACATCTACATAAGTTCTGAAAGTTGGATCTTCTTTTGTAAATCTGTTTAAAGCTTTAGCCATGTTATCGGCAGCCTTTTTATCAACAGGTTCAATAGAAAGAGAGATTACAGGATTAGGAACAAACATTGAAGTCATTGAGTAATTTAAGTCAGGATGACAGAAAGTATCACCTGAAGCACAATCTACACCGAATAGTGCAGCAATTTCACCACAACCACATTCTAGTAAATCTTCCATTTCATTGGAGTGCATTCTAATTAAACGACCAACTTTAAATTTCTTTCTTGAGCGAGTATTATATAATTCATCACCCTTTTTAATTTTACCTTGGTAAACACGAATGTATGTTAATTGTCCATATTGTCCATCTTCTAATTTAAATGCAAGAACAACAGGTTTTAATGTTTCGTCTGAAGGAAGAACTAATTCTTTTTCACCATCATCTAAATCTAAAGCTTTATTTTCTACTTCAGTTGGATTAGGTAAGAACGCACTTACTGCGTCAAGTAAAGGTGGAATACCTTTATTTTTATAAGCTGAACCAACATATACTGGAACCAATTCTAATGCAATTGTTGCTTTACGAACTGCGGCATTGATTAATTCGACAGTTACATTTTCTTCAAGCATAGCTTCCATCAAAGCATCATCAGTCATAGAGACAACATCTAGCATCTCTTCTCTTTTTTCGTTAACTTCGTCCATCAATGATTCAGGAATTTCTGCATCTCTTGCATCAACACCATCTTCTCCAGCATCAAAATAAATTGCTTTCATTTGAACTAAATCAACTACGCCTTCTAACTTTTCTTCAAGTCCGATTGGAATTTGCATCAGAACAGCATTAAGACCTAATTTTTCAATCAATTGATTTTTTACACGATATGGATTAGCACCAGTTCTATCACATTTATTTATAAATGCAATACGAGGTACATTATAACGTTTCATTTGTCTATCAACAGTAATGGATTGTGATTGTACACCACCAACAGAACAGAGAACAAGGATTGCACCATCTAAAACACGTAAGGCTCTTTCTACTTCAATTGTGAAATCTACGTGACCTGGAGTATCAATGATATTAATATCATTTTCTTTCCAAGTAACGTTAGTTGCAGCGGATGCAATAGTAATTCCACGCTCTTTTTCAAGTTCCATACTATCCATTGTTGCACCAACACCATCTTTACCACGTACTTCATGAATTGCATGAATTTTTTTACAATAAAAAAGAATACGTTCTGTAAGAGTAGTTTTTCCGGAGTCAATGTGGGCACTAATACCGATATTTCTCATATTATTCAGGTTGCTCATAAAATAAAACCTCTTATTATAGGATATGTTTTAGTTTCAGGCCACCCTGAAACATTAATTACATTTGTCATGTATTATTAAATTTTTAGCATTACTAGAAACTAATATACCGTGAGGATAATAAAACAAACAACAACTTTTTTCAATCCTTTATGCTAAGTTTTTTTCCATACAATAAATATTATAATTTTTTGAGCTAATTTATTGCCAAAAAATAACATAGGTGATGTTAAAATCTAATAAAAACTGTAATAATAGTACAATTTTTGAACCATTATAACAATATAAATTGAGTTACAATGTAGTCATTTTTTACAACACTCAAGTTTTATTATTTCAAAAACTAAAGTATCCATATTTTTTTAGTATTTTAAATTGACATTCTTTTTATAACTCTTATAATAAGTAAACAGGTTGTTATATGGTAAAAATTTTTGATTTTAATTTGCTTGAATTTGTCGATTCGACAAATGATACATTAATTAGCATAAAAAAAAGTATTAAAGAAAAATATAAATTTGATATGATCTTAGATATTGATAAACTTAATTTTTTTTTACAAAAGAATATAAAAGATTTAGATACCTTAATAAATAGCTGTGCTTACAAGATACCAGGAACTGATGGAGTTAGATCAATTGCTATAACAAAATCTGAAAATGATAATTTCTTAAAATCTTTTTTAAAAAATAAAGAGTTAACACCAAATTTTGTAAAACATTATACATCTGCTTTTCTAAAAATGATTCCAGAGGATACTAGTGAGATTGCAATAGGGGAAGATGGAAGAGAGCTATTAAACAACAACAATATCAAAGTTGCTGTTGAAGAAGCTCTAATAGAAGCTAATATAACTACAATTGATTTACAAATTATACCAACTCCTTTGCTTGTAGCTTATTCTCTCGAAAAAAGAATTCCTGCTATTATGATTACAGCCTCTCACAACCCACCCGAGTACAATGGTATTAAGTTATTTATCGATGGAAAAAAACTATACCCTTTTTCTAAATTAGGTGAATATCAATTAACTTATAATTTCTTTACTACAAAAGAAAAACAAATTAAAAACTTTGATAACCAAATATCTAAAACTTGTTTTCCTTTAAGTATCTTTGATAAAATTTTTAGTGGGATTAATTTTGAACTTGTAAAAAAAACCCTAAACAATACTCCCCTTTATCTTGATTTAGCAAATGGTGCTTTTTCTAAAATAGCTCAAAAATACTTGGGAAACCAAGGAATAAGGACCGTTTCATTGGCTTGTGATTTGGGCCTTAAAAATATAAACAAAAACTCTGGTGTGGCCCTGCTTGAAGATTTACCCTTTAGTGTAAATGAATCTCAAATTCCAACTATAAAGCGTTTGCTTGAAAATGGAAAAAAGTTTGAAAAGAATCTGTATGCCCTTGTCTGTGATGGTGATGGGGATAGAGCTTTTATACTAAAGTACAACAACAAAACGCAAAATGTTACAGTCTTTAATGGTGATATTTTAGGCTATATTATTGCAAAAAACCTTCATAACCCTGCAAGAAAAGGACTATTTTGCTTAACAATTGAAAGTGATTTCGCTCTCTCCTCTATTATAAGGGATCAATTAGGCTGGAGTACTAGAGTAGTTGGAGTTGGAGACAGATGGCTAGTGAATTCTATTAGTGATGATTGTATGTTTGTAGGATGCGAGAGATCCGGCCATGTAATAGTTAAAAATGAAAGCTTTAATCCACCACTCTTAAGTGGAAATGGTTTGTTAACAGGACTACTTGCTCTCCAATTCAACATAGAAAGCTATGAAGTGGGATATAATAAAAAAATAACATCCTTCAACTTTCCATTAGAGGATTTTTATAATGGGTCTTCAACTTGGGAAAAAATAAACAATAAAATATTAGATTTTAAGCAATTCAATTTTGAAGCCTTTAAAATTGAATATGAATACAATGTATTAAGCTTCAAAATAACAGATAAAGATAATAAAGAGATTGGTTTAATATATGTAAGAAAATCGGGTACCGAACCCAAAATATCTATATCTATATCTACACTTAAGAAATATGAAGATACAGCTGATAGCTTGATAAACACTCTTAAAAAAGAAATAAATTATTCAGATATGTAATTTTCAAATCCATTTTGAAGCCAATTATCAAACAACCTTTCGCTGCCCCCAATTAACATCAAATCACAAGAGGGACGTGAATCAAATCTAATTTTTGAATCAAAAGGTTTTGCTAATTTTGAATAACTTCTACAAGTATCTTTAACACCATTTTCAAATATCTCAAACAATTTACCCATATTGCCACAGATGATAAATTCATCAGGATTGAATATGTCTAATAGCAATGCTAAAGCTTCACCCAATTTTTGTTTTGCAAGTTCGACTCTCTCAATAACTTTCATATCATTATCTCTATAGCGCTTAGCCAATTGACAAGCGTATTCCATATTAGGAAGACCCTCTTCTAATAATTTAATTTCATGCAAATCATAAGCAATAGACTCAAGAGGAACAAACAGTCTTAAACAACCATAATGACCACATTTACATTGTCTACTCTCACCTCTTACCTTCATATGGCCGAGTTCACCGGCTATTCCATCTTTTCCTTTGTAAAGCTGATTGTTAATCATAAGCCCCATTCCAACTCCTTGAGTTAAGAATATACTAATTTTACTTGTAGTAGATACATCATCAAAGCCCTGGGAAAGAATAGAAAGGTTAGCATCATTTTCAACAACAATAAATTGATTGTGAAAAAGATCTTGAAGAATAGAAACTATATTTAATCCTTCAAATACTGGATTTGAACAAGATAAAACAATACTGGAACTTTCTAAAAAAACAGCAGCTATTGCACAACAAACACCAATTATAGGGGTAGTAATACCAGAAATTATTTCTTTATTTGCTTGTGCTATTTTTATTTGGATATCAACTAGAGTATCACTACTTTTAATTTCAAAAGCGACTTTATCAATAATATCATTATTCATATTAACTAATCCCAAATAACCTGTTCTGTTATCGTGAAGGTCTAATACAAGGGAATAAGCAAAATCACCATTAAAACTTAAGCAAGCAGCTTTTCTTCCACCAGTGGATAAACAGTTTTCATCTATTTTTAACAAACCCTTATCAACTAGAATTGACGCAATATTAGAAGATGAGGAAAAACTAAGGCCAGTTTCTGTTGCTAGTTGAGATTTAGTTTTTGAGGGTTGATGCCTTAGCATTTTAAGAATAGAAATTGCATTTAAAACTCTGATATCCATAGTATTCGTTAACTTCTTCATTAATTCTCCCCTAAATATTACTATAATAGTATAATAATATTTTACTAATTGAAACTATAATATAGTATAATAACTCTAATAAGAGTAAAAAGTATAGCATACCTAATAAAATTATATTAAATATGCTATACAAAATAATAAAAACTCTTAAATTATTCCTGCTAAATATTCAGCATTTTTATGGAATATCATATGTAACTCATTATCACTCAAATTCATAAATCTAAAGTTTTTATGTTGTTCTTCTAAATAAATGTAAGCAAAACCTCTTGGCATCCAACTAGAATCTGTTGAGAAAATAATCCTACTTGCTCCAACAGTGTCTATATACTTCTGTTGAACGTCTTGTAAACTTAATTTATAAGGCATCCATCTTATCCATTGGTTGGATCCTGAACTGTCTACCCAAATATTATCACGAGTCCACATTAGTTGAAGTAAATCTTCCATATAAGTACAACCAAAATGAGGAACAATCCATTTTACATGAGGGAATTTCTTAGAAACATCAGAAATTGCATAAGGACTTAAATTAATTCCTGCTGCTGTACCACCGGCTGCTCCAAGTAATCCAAAGTGTATTAATACTGGTTTGTCATATTTTTCACAAACTTCCCATAATGGGTAATATTTCTTATCATTAAGATCTGTTGGAACCATAGGTCCTAAAATCTTATAGCCTATCATATTTTGGTCTCTAAAAGCTTTTTCAAGCACTTCAACAGCATTAGCACTATCTGGATGATGATGAGCAAAACCGTAAAATCTATCTGGATACATTTTACAAATCTTTTCTAGGCGATCATTTCCACCTCCGCTTGTCCAACCAATTTTTTCGATTTTCTTAGCGTCGATATCTTTAATCCATTTTTCAGCCATAACTGCATCATCTGTGCTAGATGGTTCAGGTTTTGGAAAGTTATACGCTTTACGCCATACATCTCCATAATTTCTAACTTCTAATTCTTTAATACTAGATTTTCCAAAATCTACTTTGTCAAATTTTGGATAATCTGGAAAATAATCGCCTGCTACTGGAAAGTGACAATGTAAATCGAATACAGGTATTCCTTGAATCATATTATTTCTCCTTTTTATCCTTTAACGCCTGTCAAAGCTATTCCTTCAATAATTTGGCGTTGGAATATAATGTAAATTATTATAACTGGAATTGTTGCTACAGAGGCCCCTGTCATTATCATTTCCCATTCAGTCGAGAATTCTCCATTAAAAAGAGCTAAACCTACAGGAAGTGTGTACATCTTAGTGGCACTAGAAATGATTAATGGCCAAAGGAAAGCATTCCAGTTACCAACGAAACTAAATATTGCTAAGGCTGAAAGTGCCGCTTTTACCAAAGGCATTCCAATTTGAACCCAAATGGAGAATTCATTCATTCCATCAATTCTACCTGCATCAAAAAGATCATCAGGAAGAGTGTCAAAAAATTGTCTCATTAAAAATGTACCAAAACCAGTCATTAATCCTGGAAATACAATTCCCCAATAAGTATCAACCCATCCAGCTTTGGAGGAAATCAAATACCAGGGTATAATAAGCATTTCGGTGGGAATCATCATAGTAGATAGGACCAAAATGAATATTAATTTTTTACCTCTGAAGTTATGTTTTGCAAAAGTATAACCCATAAGAGAATCAAAAAATAATATAGAACAAGTTACTATTGTACCAGCTATAAATGAATTGATGAACCATCTAGGGAAATAACTATTTGTAAATAATCTTGTATAGTTATCAAGAGAGGGATTACTTACCCATAAAGATAAACTATAAACTTCTCTACCTTGTTTAATTGAAGTACTAAGCATCCAAACAAAAGGAAATAACATCAATAATCCAAAAATAAACAATAATATGGGTCTAATTTTATTTGTTAATGTTCTATCTTTCATTTCTAGTAACCCTCATTTGTATCAGTGTAATTAAAAGTATTATTATAAATAATATTACAGTTAATGCAGAAGCATATCCCATATCAAAACTTCTAAATGCAGTATCATAAATATACAATACAAGTGGTTTAGCAGAGTTTAATGGTCCTCCTCCAGATGATCTTGTCATATTAACAACTTGAGTAAAAATTCTTAAAAATCTAATTGTTCCTGTAATCAATAAGAAGATAAATGAATTTCTCAACAATGGAAGAGTTATGTATCTCAGTGCATTAAAAGCGGAAGCTCCATCGATCTCTGCTGCTTCATAATATTGCTTTGAAATACCTTTAAGGCCTGCCATGAAAATAATCATTTGAAAACCTACACCACTCCAAATTGTAGCAGCTAAAATACAACCCTTAGATTGTTCAACAGAATTTAAGAATTCTTGCATTGGAATACCCATTGAAATAAGAATATTATTAAATATACCTATAGGAGCGGGTTGGAAAAGCCATCTCCATACCCAAGCCACAGCTACCATAGATGTGATATAAGGCATGAAATAAATAGTTTTAAATAAACCACTTCCAATTTTAACTTTATCAATATTATAGGCTAACAAAAAACCAACTAATATGCTTATTGGCAATCCATAAAGCACATAATAAAATGTATTGGATAGTGTTATATAAAATATTTTATCAGTAAATAATCTCTTATAATTATCAAGACCAATCCAATTGGCACTAGCGCTAATTATATCCCAATCAGTAAATGAAAGATAAAATGCATAAAATGTTGGAAGAAATCTAACTAATAAATAAAAGACAACTGGTACTGAAATAAATAAATATGCCCATTTTTCTTTTTCTCTCGCTAAAGTACCTTTTTTTATCTTATTTTTCATATGTTAACATCCTATTTGTTTTAATTACTAAATATATAGCAGGAGAAAAATCCCCTGCTATAATATTAACATACTACTTATTTATCAAAGTATTTGTCGATAACTGCTTGTTCTTCTTTAGCTGCAATATCTACGGATTCTTTAACATCCATGCCTTGTAATACTATTCTATTATAAGCATCGAACATTGCACTCTTTTGAGCTGATTCATCATAGAATACAGTTGCATGAGCATATTCAAGGCCTCTAATGAACGGTCCAAATTTAGGATCATTAGCAATTTTCTCTGCTTGTCCTAATTCCATGTTAGCTGGTAATTCACCAATTTCAGCTAACCAACGTTCCATAACATCAGCACTGGTTAAGAATTGTAAGAATTTTTCTGATGCTACTAATTCTTTACCTTCTGTAAAGCTAGTAATACCATTTGCCCAGAATGAAGCAAAGTTAGATTGCATACCATCCATTGAAGGTAATTCAGCAGTGCCATAATTTAATTCTTCAACTTTATCAAGTGTACCTAAAGCAAAAGAGCCACTTACAAACATAGCACAGGTGCCAGCTTTAAATGCAGTTCTATCATCTTCCATGAATGCTTGACGTCCAGTTTTTTCAACTAATTCAAGATCACTTACAAATTTCATAGCATCATAACCAGCTTGGTTATTATATAAAACTTGAGTTGAATCTTCATTATAAGGAGCGGTTCCCATTTGTCTGTTTAATACTTCTCTAATTACATGGTGGAATTGATTGTCTAAGTTAACACCAAAACCGATTTGTAAAAAGTTACCATTCTTGTCAAATTCAGCTAGGTCTTTACCCATTTCAACAGCTTCTTCCCAAGTTTTAGGAGGAGCAGAATATCCACCTTCAGCTAATAAATCTTTATTGTAGAATAAAGCTAAAGATCTAACTGCAGTTGGAAGTGCATAATAGCTACCATCAAATTTAGCAGCTTTAACTAGTGGGAAGAATTCACTTTCTACTTTAGCAGGAGTAAAATCTGCACCAGTTAATGGTTGTAAATAACCTGATGTTACATATTTTGGAAGCCATCCGTAATAAAGGTTTATTACATTAGGACCTTTTCCACTAGGAACAGATGCTGCAACTTTTGTGTTGTAATCTGCATAAGGGAAAGTTTGTTGAGTAACTTTAATAGTTGGGTTTGCAGCTTCAAATTCACCAATTAAATCATCCATTAGATTTTTCTTAGTTTCATAAAAATACTGCCAATATACTATTTCAGTAACACCCTCTTCTTTCACTTCTTCTTTTTCACCACCAGCAAAAATAGGAGTTAAATTAAAAATTAATAAACATCCTAAAATAATTGCGAAAAACTTCTTGTTCATACAAAACCTCCGTTTATATTTAATACTTTTTATTAAGTAAAAAATCATTTTTGTCTTACTTATTATAAGTCTTATTATAAGTTTGTCAAGAAAATATTGTTATACACTTAACTACCTATATTGCCACGTTTTAACAAGTAAATTTTAGACTAAACTATTATTCTTTTTGATTTGGAAAAGTTTATTACTGACAATAAAATTGAACAAACAACCAAAAACAAACATATTACTGATATAATATTGGGATCATCCCCATCGATGAAAATCCAACTTAAAACAGCTCCCATAGCTGGAATTAAAAAATTCCAAACACTAATTTCATTCAAACTAACTTTTTCATGAGTAATAATTGTATTCCATAAACAACTGCCACCAGCTGTTATAAAGGAAAGATAAATCAGAGAAAAAATCAATTTAGGATTAACTTCCGCTATAATTACCTTATCCCCTAATACAAAAGATAAAAGTAAAATCAAAACTCCACCAATTAAATTAACTACAATATTAACATCTAATATTTGTTTTATATTTACACGTTTTTTTATTATAACAGTGCCAAAGGCATTTGCAAAATTACTTAGTATGAGTAAAACAATACCAATTATAAAAGTATTACTAACTGCAGTTGGTGCTTTTATCTTAGAAAGGGACAATATTACTACCCCTAAAATCCCTAAAAACAAGCTTAATACATTCTTCTTTGTTAAATGTTCTTCCTTTATTAATAAGGTAGCAACAATAACAATAAAAGCCGGAGAACTACCTTTTAACATGGCCACGTAAGAGCCTGGCAAAAAATTTAATCCAATATTATAAATTGTAAAACCTATAAAAGGATTAACAAGAGATAAAAGAATTATATATTTAAAATTACCTTTTAGTGCTTTAAATGGATTTCGCCTTATAAAGACAAAAATCATCAAAGCTGCAATTAGACATCTAAGTCCTGCTAACATTATCGGGGGAAATACTTCTAAGCAAATCTTACCAAATAGAAAAGCGGTACTCCATAATAGATTAGCACTAATTGCATAGAGTAAGATTTTCCTTCTACTCATCTTAGCTTCCTTTATTCAAGCTTTTGTTACAAAATACCTGTCTATTGTTTTAATGTAGTAAGAAAGAATTACTTTACTATATTATTTAATTCTAAAGCACATAATATCAAGGAACTATTAATAGTTCCTTATATTTTAAGTGATAAAAGTTTATTTTAATATCTCTAAAGCTATTCTTAAATTATCTTCACAAAATTGTCTTCTAGAAGGAGCAACTTCATGTTCTCCTGGATTCCACTTACTAAACCAGTATCCAATTCTTCCATCAGAGTTATGTGATAGTAGTAAGTGATGCCAAGCTTTTTCAATTAAAGAAGGATCTCTTTTTTCTTTTTCTGCTTTAAGAATTTCTTCTCTAACCTCAAGTGTTAGATCCCAAATTGGTTTTGCAGCACCTTCGGTGAAAGTTTCAATTTTAGTATTTCCCAAGAAATCTGCTAATTTGATAGTATGATATTCTTTTTGTGAAGCTATTACTTCTTCAATCCATACAGGTTGTACAAAGTCTAAAGCACTTAATTTTGATAAGAATTCATCTAATACTTCATAAGTTTTGTCAAAACCACCATTAAAGAAATCAATAAATACAGTTTCGCCATCTCTCTTAAATAATAAGAACTTATCAGGATGTTGTTCGTGGAATTTTTTAATTCCGTCAATTACTGCATCTACAGGTAATAAACCTTTCATCATTAATTTTAAAAATCTTGCAGGGCAATCAGGTAATTCATAGGCTGCTGCTACTGCTTGAAGAGTTTTTCCATCTCCTATATCTAAGATACAAGGTTGGTAAGGATCATCTTTGATTCCAGCCTTTTTATAACTTTTTTCAACTTGAGAGGCTAATGTAATAATCCATTCAATGTCATGATCGTGTAAAACTGAAGCCATTTCTCCGCTATAAGCAAATTCAGGTGGTAAAAATCCCTTAGTATCTTCTTTTAATATAGCTTTATCATATTCTTTTCCAACTCTTACTTGATGGTCAAATTCTGATCTTATTAACAATTGAGGAATTGGATGTGTGTAGGTATATGTTCCTAATTTAATAACCTTATCTTTGGCTGCAAGTATTTTATCTAAAAAAGCTTTATCTTCTTTTTCAATTATTTCTGAACTGTAACCTGAAACAAACCAATTGGCTTTCATATTATATTTAGCAAACAATTCTAACAAGGGTTTATAACCTTTGTCGATAATTTGTTTTTCCTCACCCACTTCTATTTCGCATCGTTGTATATTTAAATTAAATGCAAATCCAACTTTAAGCATTGAGAGCCTCCAAAGTATTAATCTTTTACTTATTATAAGTCTTTTAATAAGTTTGTCAAGAAAGAACTTTAATTTTTTTGGGATAAAGAAATTAACATTAAAATAATGCCTCTTTATTAAAACTTTTCAAGACAAGCGAGAGTTTATTTGATACTATTTTAAATTATAAAGGTAAACAAAATAATGAATAATAAAACAAAAGGCATTCTTTGCATATTAATTGGCTCCTTCAGTTTTTGCACAATGAATGTATTTATTAGATACAGTGGAGATTTACCCACAACCCAAAAAGTATTTTTTAGAAATATCATTGCAGCAGTTGTTGCTGCTATTATTTTATACCGAGCAAGACAAAAAGTAAGTGTAAAAAAATCTAGTATACTCTCTCTCATAGCAAGATGTGTTTTTGGCTTTACGGCTATGTTTTGCAATTTTTATGCAGTAGATCACCTATCATTAAGTGATGCTACAATAATTGCAAAACTAGGACCTTTCTTTACAATAATCTTTTGTTATTTTTTCTTAAAAGAAGTTCCAAGAGCTTTTCAAATCGGAGGAATATTAATAGCCTTCGTGGGTGTTTATTTTGTAGCAAACCCAGCTTTCAACGATGGTCTTTTAATAAATTATATTATTGCTATCACAGGAGCTGTGTGTATGGGTCTAGCTTATACTTTTCTTAGAAGTTGTTTAAATAAAGGTGAAAACAAAAGTATAATTGTTTTTATATTTTCCCTTTTCTCCTCAGTTATTACTCTCCCATTACTACTTAATTCCTATACCCCAATGACATCTTTTCAATTATTAATGCTACTTGGAGCAGGCTTGAGCGCAACAGCTGGCCAATTTGGCCTAACTTATGCATATTCGTTTGCTAGTGCAAAAGATGTATCTATTTATGATTACTCCCAACTTATATGGGCCGCAATTTATGCATACTTCTTGTTTAATGAACCTTTTATTTTCAGTTCAGTTGTAGGATACATAATAATCACAGGTGCTGCTGCTTATATCTTTTTCAAAGAGAGAAAAATAAAAGATATTAAAGTTATTTAAAATTCACTTTTAAGATTAAAGAATTTCCCTTTCTTAAAAATTATAAAGCTTATTGTTCCTCGAACAATTAAATCTAGAGTCATAGCAGCCCAAGCCCCATTTAGACCAAATCTAGTATAATTAACAAAATAATAAGCTAAAGGAAGTCTTATCATCCACATACCTATTATTGTTATAATAAATGGTCTCTTAGTATCTCCAGCTCCTCTAAGTATTCCAAATACCATCATTGATAATCCAAAAAATGGTTCACATATTGCGACTATCCTAAGTAACTGAGAACCAGAGGCTATTACCTCAACATCATTTGTAAAGAAACTTACAAGTCCTTTAGAAAAAACAAACAAGAAAATTCCAGCGACACTCATGGTTAGGGTTCCCATAATCAAGGAGGCTCTAGCATATTTTTTAGCAAGTTCTTTTTTGCCACCACCTAATGCTTGAGCTACTAGTGTTGTTGCAGCTGTTGCAAATCCAAAGGTTGGCATATAAGCAAGTGATTCAGCTTTTATGGCCAGATAATGTGAAGCAAGAGCGTTTACGCCCAAACTTGCTACAATAGCGGTTAAAAATATTTGACCAGCAGCTAGGGATACCCGCTCTAATGCATTGGGAAAAGCTAATACTGAAGCTTTTTTATTTATATCCCAATTCATCTTAAAGGGATTAACCAATTTGATAGTCAAATTAAAATCTTTATCTTTAACAAGTAAAGTTATCAGTATAATTGCTGATATTGCTATTGATATAAAAGTTGCAATAGCAGCTCCTTCAACTCCTAGATTTGCACGCCGCAAATAAAAGGAAGTGCCAAAGAGATTTATCTCTTTGGAGGGAAATATCAAAAAGAAATTTAAAACCACGTTTATAAAATTGTTTATAATATTAACAACAAAGGGTGTTTTAGTATTTCCAGCTCCTCTAAATATACC
>Ga0307991_1001378_pt1 | contig 16948 bp, 16 predicted proteins | sample EllFjometagen131_FD_203146 | JGI IMG/M metagenome (GOLD analysis project Ga0307991, IMG submission 203146) | Marine microbial communities from Ellis Fjord, Antarctic Ocean - #131 | ecosystem: Environmental > Aquatic > Marine > Unclassified | place: Southern Ocean | collected 2014-10-08
TTTTTAAAATTATCTACTTCTTCAATTACAGTAATTGGGATTACAACCGTGTTTTCTTCAAACATGAACATTGCATTTGGATTGTGAATGAGTACGTTTGTATCTAATACAAATATTTTTTTCTTTTTCTTATTTCCCATTTATCCTCCTATAATTTACACTTTGTTTTTTTATTATTGTTAACTATAAATGTCAAACAAAATTACATTCAAATACAATTTTAAAAAATATCAGATATTTACCTATATTTTCTATAAATCAATTAAACAAAAAATCCATCCATATAAACCTAGAAAATTCTTGCTTTAAAAGTAGCCAGATTTTTACTGTCATTTATTAAATTAGATTAATTAGGAGATTACCCATGGGAATGCGAAGAAAGGGCAGGGAAGTGGCAGTTCAAACCTTGTATTCGGTAGAATTCTTAGATAATGATATCAGATTATTGCCGGAAGACGGAGCTTTAAAAATTCTTGAGGGAGTTGCTGCTGATACAGAAATTTTACCTGATAGTCCGATATTTGAATTTGCTTCGGATCTTGTTCTTAACGTACTTCTCCACATTGATCCTATTGATGAAAAAATCAAGGTTCATTCCATAAACTGGTCTTTCGATAGAATTGCAAAACTTGACCTGAGTATTTTACGTGTTGCTGCTTTTGAACTGATCTATACTGAGACAGCTCCTCCTATAATTATGAATGAAGCAATTGAAATTGCAAAAAAATATTGTTCAGAAAGCTCCGGAAAGTTTATTAATGGCGTATTGAACGCTATTGCAAAAGAGAAATAAATTATGGAAAATAAACTAATATGTAGTATTGGCGTAATTGTATATAACGAAGCTGCTAATATTGGGAAATTACTAGATGCTCTGCTAAACCAGAAATCAGATAAAACTAAGATACATGAAATCATTGTAGTTTCCAGTGCTTGTACAGATGGAACAGATGAAATTGTTCGAGGATATGAAAGAAATCACGATAATATTAAACTTATCACAGAAGCAGAAAGAGGTGGAAAATCATCAGCGATTAACAAGTTCATAAAAGCTTCAACCTCAGAGTTGTTAATCATTGAGAGTGGCGATACGATTCCCGCGATAGATACTGTAGAAAAGATGATAATTCCATTTATGGATGAGAAAATTGGAATGACAGGCGGCAGACCTACACCTGAGAATGATTCGCGAACGTTTATTGGTTATAGCGTTAATTTGCTCTGGAATCTGCATCATGAAATGGCTTTGATTTCTCCCAAGCTTGGTGAGATGGTTGCTTTCAGAAAAATATTTGATGCTATCCCACCTGAAAGTGCTGTCGATGAAGCAAGCATCGAAGCTATTATGAAAGATAATGACCTAGAATTGAAATATATTCCTGATGCCATTGTATTTAATAAAGGACCAGAAAATTTAACCGATTTTATAAAACAAAGAAGACGTATTGAAACCGGGCATCTCTGGCTTATGGAAAATAGTGATTATTCTGTTTCTTCCCAAAATAAAGGACTTCTAGTTGATCTTGCACTAAAAGAACTTAATAAAGATAAAGAAAAGATATTCTTCCTATTTGGGACTGCTTTAATTGAGATGATCAGCCGCTTCTTAGGCTGGTATGATTATAAAGTTCGCAAGAAAAACCCATTTAAATGGGATATTGCGAATTCTACTAAGAATTTAAATAAGGAAATTAAATAATAATGTTAGAATTAATTCCACGGATTTTCATTTATAAGTTTTTCCACAAATTCGGTTTTCCAAATATTATGCCAATGAATTATACAGTAAGTCTTTTGTATAAATGTAATTCTCGTTGTAAAACATGTAATGTTTGGAAAAAGAAATCGGATGATCTCACAGTTTCAGAATATAAGTTGATCTTTAAGAAATTTGGTAGATCACCATATTGGGTAACACTAAGCGGCGGTGAACCTTTCCTTCGCAAAGATATAGTTGAGATTTGTAAAGAACTATATAAATACTGTAAACCAAAAATCATAAATATTCCCTCGAATGGTTTATTAACTAATACCATTGTGAAAAATGTAAAACTTATCACTAAAATCTGTTCAGGAAGCCAGATAATTATTAATCTCTCTATTGATAATATAGAAGAAAAACACGATGAGATCCGCGGTGTACCTGGTAATTACGTTAAAGTATTGAGTACTTTCAAAAAACTTAAAGCATTAAAAATTAATAACTTAGCAATTGGTATTCATACAGTTATTTCTAAATTAAATGTAAAAGAATTTTCCAGTATTGCAAATAAACTAATTCGTCTCCAACCGGATTCTTATATTACTGAAATCGCAGAACAACGTATTGAATTAGATACAATGGAAAGTGATATTACACCGGATATTATCTCTTATTGTACAGCTATAGATTATCTGATCCATCGAATTAAAAATGGTAATTTTAAAGGAATGAATAAAATCACCCAATCTTTTAGAATCGAGTATTATAATTTAGTTAAGAAGATATTGCGGGATAAAACACAAGTTATCCCATGTTATGCTGGTATAACTTCTGCCCAGATTTCACCTGATGGAGAGATCTGGTCATGTTGCATAAAAGCTGAATCAATGGGTAACTTACGTGATAATGATTATAATTTTAAGAAGATATGGTTTTCTAAAAATTTAAAGAAAGAGAGGCTTTCAATAAAAAGAAAGGAATGCTATTGTCCGCTTGCGAATGCTTCCTACACAAATATGCTAATACATTTTCCTACTCTTGTGAGAGTATTTTATAGAAGTTTCATTAAGTGGTGGAGCTAGATGAAAAGTAAGACCAAAAAGAGAATTATTGCCTTTATCATGGCCCTAATAATCATAATGACTGTGGCTTATGTTTTTTACGGTAAGAACTGGCTGGCAGAACAGCAGTACATTCAAAGACAGAAAAACAGTGAATTCCTGAAGAATGAATTAATGCAGAAAATGCTGGATATAGAAAAACAATCTCAAGAAGTGTTTAATGAGATTTTAAATCTATCTTACGATATTGAATTATTTCAAAAACAGAAGATCAAGTTGAAAAAGACTGATGAAAGAATATTTGAAGTAAACTTGGAACAAAAACCATATTTTGATTATAAAAACTTGTATTTGATAAGTTCAAACCGGATTTTTGTACTTAGCAAAGACCTGAAAAAAATTAAATGGGATAAACATTTCGAAGAAGAACTTATTAATATTGAACTACTTGATGCAAATAGAATTCTTGTTCTCACAAAACAGAAAAATGCGATTTGTTTAAATAGAGATTCAGGAAAAGAGATATGGATGAAACAACTTAAAACTCTTCCAAAAATTAAAGACAACTCAATATTCCAAATTTCTCTTAATAAGTTCAAACAGCTTGACAGAAGCATTATAGTTATGTATTCAGATAATGAAATTGAATTGATAGAAAATATAACTGGTACATCAATGGTTATTTATCATTCTGAAAATGAAATAGAATATTTAAGCGATTTTGATATTTTAGAAAAGTGTATTTATTTCATTGAAAAAAATAAAATAAGTAAATTAATTTTTGATGTAAAGAGTTAAAAAATGACTATAAAAAAAGAATCTTATAATAATGTAAATTTCTGTCTAAAGTGCGGAAATAAAATGGAACTTCGAGTTGATAAAGAAGGAAAGATACGTCCAAAATGCACAAAATGCAACTGGACATATTACAAAAATCCAATTCCTGCTTCAGCATGTGTTATCTTAAACGATCAAAATAAAGTTGTTATTATCAAACGTAAATTTGAACCTAATGCAGGTGATTGGGCATTACCCAGTGGTTATGTAGAAATTAATCAAACTCCTGCAGAATGTGCTGTTGATGAAATGAAAGAAGAAACAAGCCTTGATGGAGAAGTTATAGTTCAATTGGGTTACGATACGGAATTTTCACCAATATACGAAAAAGTTATCTCATTTGGTTTTTTAATGAAGATAACGGGAGGTAAGCTTCAAGCTGGGGATGACGCAGTCGATGCACGTTATGTCAGCTTTGATGAACTCCCTGATATCGCTTTTCCGTCACATGTGAAGTTTATAGAAATAGTGAAAGCATTATATAGTAAAGAATAAAGGATAAGATTTGTCACAGATAAGTACTGAAATATAATTGGTGAAATCTATAATTAATAATAATTTATTGTCATCCTGAACAGAGACGAAGGATAAGATATAAATCAGAAATAGGTCAGTGGCAAATAATAAGGGAAACATAATGGAAATAAATAAAAGTTACGAACCACAGAAGATAGAAAAGAAATGGTATGAGAATAGTATTAAAAATGGATATTTCACACCAAAGATAGATAAAAATAAAAAACCATATACAATTTTAATTCCACCACCAAATGTTACCGGCATACTTCATATGGGACACGTTTTAAATAACACATTACAAGATGTAATGATACGCTATAAGCGCATGACAGGTGTTCCAACTCTTTGGATACCAGGTGTAGATCATGCAGGAATTGCAACGCAGAATGTTGTTGAAAAACAATTGGCTAATGAAGGTAAAACCCGTCATGATATTGGCAGAGAAAAACTGGTTAAACGTATTTGGAAATGGAAAGAAGAAAAAGGTGGAAGGATCATCGAACAACTTAAAATGCTGGGCTGTTCTTGTGATTGGACTCGTGAAAGATTTACAATGGACGAAGGTCTTTCCGACGCAGTTAAAGAAGTATTTGTTCAACTCTACGAGAAAGGGTTGATATACAAAGGTAAACGTATTATTAATTGGTGTCCTCGCTGTGTAACTGCTTTGGCAAATGACGAAGTTGATCATGAAGACGAGACTGGAAACCTGTGGAACATGCGTTATCCACTCAAAGAGCCTGTCATCCTGAGCGGAGACGAAGGAGACAAGACAATAGAATATATTACAGTTGCAACCACCAGGCCGGAAACAATGTTAGGAGATACTGCTGTTGCTGTTCACCCTGATGATGAAAGATACAAAAATCTAATTGGGAAGAGTGTGATATTACCATTTGTAGAACGTGAAATTACAATAATTGCAGATGAATATGTAGAGAAAAACTTTGGTAGCGGATGTGTTAAAATTACTCCGGCTCACGATCCTAATGATTTTGAAATAGGGCAGAGACACAATCTGGAAAAGATCATCGTAATGGATGAACACGGAGTTATGAATGAAAATGCCGGAAAAGAATTTCAAGGACTTTCACGTTTTGAATGCCGCAATAAAATAATTAAAATGCTTGATGACAAAGGATTACTAGGGGAAATAGAACCCCATGAACATGCAGTTGGACATTGTTATCGTTGTGATACAGTAATTGAATCATACCTCTCAGATCAGTGGTTCGTAAAAATGGAACCTTTGGCAAAACGGGCGATTGAAGTTGTGAAAAATGGTAAAGTTCAGTTCCAACCAAAACGCTGGATAAAAGTGTATCTGCATTGGATGGAGAATATTCGTGATTGGTGTATTTCACGTCAGATCTGGTGGGGACACAGAATTCCTGCCTATTATTGTGATGAATGCGGAGAGATTGCTGTTGCAAAAGAAATTCCAGTTAAATGTGCAAAATGTGGATGTACAAGTTTTACTCAAGATGAAGATGTGTTGGATACCTGGTTTTCCAGTTGGTTATGGCCTTTCAGTACAATGGGTTGGCCCCAAAAAACAGAAGATCTCGATTATTTTCTTCCTACCAATCTTCTGGTTACAGCTCCGGGCATTATTTATCTTTGGGTTGCACGAATGATTATGGCGACGCTTGAATTCCAAGATAAAATACCGTTTGATACAGTTTTTTTACATGGAATGGTTCTTGATGAGAATGGAACAAAGATGAGTAAATCTTTAGGAAATTCTCCCGATCCGATCCATATTATTGAGGAATACGGCGCAGATGCATTAAGGTTCAGTATGATCTTCAATACACCAAAAGGTGCCGATAGTTATTATTCCAACTCAATTCTGGAGGTCGGAAGGAATTTTGCCAATAAGATCTGGAATGCTTACCGTTTTATGATGATGAACGTTGAGAAGATCGATGAAATTCCTGAATCTATCATTTTGAACGGAGCTGAAGGATTAAAACTTGAACTTGCTGATAAGTGGATATATAGCAGACTTAATGAAGTTATACAGCTTTCAAAAAAGAATTATGAAGAACTCAGGTTCAATGATACAGCAAATATATTAATGGATTTCATTTGGAAGGAATTTTGCAGCTGGTATTTGGAGCTTTCTAAAGATAGAATTTACAACAGTGAAGACAAAGAAGGACAGCTTACAGCTAAGTATGTTCTACTTGATGTATTCCAGACTTCTATGCGTTTATTACAGCCGATAATGCCATTCATAACTGAAGAGATCTGGCATGGAATTAAGAATTATTTCCCACTCAAAGAAGATTCGCTAGTTATAGCTGCATTCCCAGAAGTTAATAAAAATCTTATTAATAAGAAGATCGATTCTGATATGACATTGATACAGGAGACGATTACTGCAATTAGAACATTACGTAAACAAGTTAATCTTGCGCCGAAGATTGAGATCAATATTTCTATTAAAGTTGCTTCTGATGAACAGATAGAGCTTCTAGGGTCATATGAGAATTATTTCCAAAAGCTGGCAAAAGTTTCAAACTTAAAAGCTGATGTTAATTTAGTAAAACCTGCTTCTTCCATTGCGGCAGTTGTACAGAATATGGAAGTATATCTTCCTTTGGAAGGATTGATCGATCTGGATGGTGAAAGAGAGAAATTTACAAAACAGCTTATTAAATTGGAAAAGGAATTGAAGATCATTTCTGGAAAATTGAATAATGTGAAATTTGTTGCCAATGCTCCTGATGAAATTGTTCAAAAGGAGAAAGAAAAGTTTACTGAAATTGAAACGAAAGTAAATAAAACCAGAGAACTTCTAGATGGTTTGAAATAATGGGAATTTGCGGAAACCAATAAATGTTTCCGCATTATTTGTTGAGGTAAAGATTATGAAAACAAGTTTAGTTTTTTTACTTATTGCTGTTTTATTTGTTTTATCCTGCACAAGTGAATCCACATCTCCCACAATTGATTTAATTCAACCAGATAGTCTAACAATATTTCAATCTGCCATAACACAATTCAAATTGACTTGGATTGATAACAGTATTGATGAAATTGGATATAAGGTTCAAAAAAAAATAGATAACGAAGAATGGAACGAAATAGCTCAACTTCCGGAAAATGCGGAATTCTTCAGTGATAATTTTTCAACAAATAGACAAACTTATAACAACGTTTCATACAAAGTGTTTTCTTATAGCATTGATGATGTTTCACCATCTGCTCAGATAAGTGCAGATATTGAATTTCCTGCTCCGACTGATCTCGAATTGAACATGATATATTGGTATATTACATGGACGGATAATTCTTTTGGTGAAGAAGGATTTGTTATTGAAAGAAGTATCAATGGTGGAGAGTATATAGAAATAGAAACAACTGTACCAAATCAAAGTGGGACTTTAATATTTGATTTGGATGAATACAATATATATGCATATCGAGTTTATGCATTTGTTGGAGATTTTCATTCTGATTATTCCAATTTAATTCAGTTTACTACAACTCCTGGTTATTTTGAAGCAGATTTTGTCGGTACACCACTAACTGGTAGTTCACCTTTGATTGTTCAATTTACGGATATATCAATTGTTTACTTTCCTCAGATCATAACTTGGGAGTGGGATTTTGGCAATGGGCAAACATCGAGTTTAAAAAATCCTAATGCTCTCTATTTAGATTCAGGTGTTTACACAGTGTTTTTAACAGTTACTAATGAAGACTTTCAGCAGGATACATTAACTAAAGTTGATTATATAACAGTCGATTAATGGAGGGAAAGATGAAAGATGAAGTAAAAGAAGAAAAAATTGAGATTACAATTGAACAGGAAGAAGATTTTACAAATGATCCAAAGAAAATGAAATTTTATGAGAAATTAAGAAAGAAGATACAAAAATTAGCTGTTACCAAAGGTGGAAATAAAGCAGGTGAGTTTACTAAGTATCTTTTCGCTTTACCAGATTTCTTTGTTCTATTATGTAGATTGGCTGTTGATAAGCGTGTTGGTGGAAAACAGAAATTGCTTGTGGGTGGAATAATTGCTTACGTAATCTCACCAATAGATATTATTCCGGATTTTATTCCTTTCATTGGTTATGTTGATGATCTTGTACTAGTTGTTTATGGATTGAATATGGTTTTAAATGAAGTGGATAAACAAGTTCTCATTGAAAATTGGAGCGGGGAAGAAGATGTTTTAATACTTCTTCAAAAAATAACTTATGTTGCAGAAAATTTCCTTGATAAGAATATTTTGAGAAAAATTAAAGGCTGGTTTGGAAAGATTCATTAGAAAGATTATATGAAACTTCTACTAGCAACTCGCAATAAAGATAAAGTTATTGAAATAAAAGAGATATTAAAGGATCTGGATGTGGAGATTATTTCCGCTTCCCAGTTCCCTGATATGCCCGATGTAATCGAAAACAAAAACACGATCAAAGAAAATTCTATAAAGAAAGCAACTGAATCTGCAGAATATTCCAACTTGCTTACAATTGCTGATGATACAGGTTTATTCGTTAATGCTTTGGATGGAAAACCAGGAGTTTACGCTGCTCGTTTTGCAGGTGAAGATTGTTCCTACAAAGATAACCGTGTTAAAATGTTAAAAGAGATGAAAGGTAAATCCAACCGTAATGCACAATTCCGTACTGTCTGCGCTCTTGTTTCTCCGGGTGGTTTGATAGCGACAACAGAAGGAATTGTTGAAGGAATGATTACAGAAGAAGAATTTGGTGATAACGGCTTCGGTTATGATGCAATTTTTAAAGCTGATGAAACCGGTAAAACATTCGGTGAGATGACATTAGTTGATAAAGAAAAGATAAGTCACCGGAGCAGAGCTCTTAATAAAATGATACCGATTTTAAAAAAAGTAACACAAACATCCTGTTTGTGAAAAGTTACGCAATTATATAATATAGGCTTTACGAAGTAAAATATCGTTGTTTTAAAACGGCATACTCGTTCTTAATTGCGATTCCCAAAGACGGAGCTTTGAATTACAAGGAGTAAGCTATGGTTAATCCACAAATTTTTAGAGCATATGATATAAGAGGTGTTGTTGATGTAGACCTTCATGAATACATCCTATATCAAATTGGAAAAGGATATGGGACTTTTCTTCGAAGACAGAATTTGAAAACTGTGAGTATTGGTGGTGATGCACGTCTTAGCACTCCTGCATATAAAAAAGCGTTCATAGAAGGAATGGTGGAAACTGGCATAGATGTTATTGATGTTGGTATCTTGGCTACACCGGTTCTCTATTTTTCTATTTGGAAATTGAAGACAGATGGTGGTATTATGATCACTGCAAGTCACAATCCTGCTGAATACAACGGAATTAAATTGAATCAGGGATTGCAAAGTGTTTATGGTGAGCAGATCCAGGACATTCTGAAACTTATACAGAACAAAGATTTCGAAACCGGAGAAGGTTCTCTTTCTACAAATAATAAAATGGATGAAATTTACAAGGATTACATTTTCCAAGGAATCAAGCTGAAACGACCGGTAAAAGTTATTGTTGACGGTGGAAATGGAATGGGTGGTCCATATCTTCCTGAAATTTTAAGACGGTTAGGTTGTGATGTTACGGAAATGTATTGTGAGCCGGATGGAACTTTTCCTAACCATCACCCAGACCCGACAGTAGAAAAGTATATGACTGACTTGATAGTTGCAGTAAAAAACTCTGATGCTGAGGTTGGACTCGGCATGGATGGTGATGCAGACAGGATCGGTGTAGTTGATGAAAATGGCAAAATGCTTTTTGGGGATCAGATACTGAATATCATTGCCAGAGATTTTTTGAAAAGTTATCCTGGGGAAAAGATAATTGGAGATGTAAAGTGCTCTAAGAATTTATTTGATGATATAAGGAAACACGGTGGTGTTCCCATAATGTATAAAACAGGTCATGCTAATATCAAGAGTAAAATGTACAGAGATGGCTTATTAATGAGCGGAGAAATGAGCGGTCATATTTTCCTGAAAGACAGATACCTGGGATTTGATGATGCTGTTTACGTATGTGCCAGATTTGTTGAGATAATGAGTAAAACCAATATGCCAGTTAGTCAATTTCTAGCTGACCAGCCTAAAATGTACAACACACCTGAGATTCATTATAAAAGCACTGATGAAGATAAATTCAATCTTGTGGCAAAAGTCCGTGATTCTTTCATCGCTGAAGGATATGATGTGAATGAAATTGATGGGATGCGTATCACATTTAAAGATGGCTGGGGACTTTGCAGAGCTTCGAATACAACTCCGGTGCTGGTTTTACGTTATGAAGCAGAAACCGAAGAACGTCTAAATGAGATCCAAAAAATGATCGAAGATAGAATAGAAGAATTGAAGTAGGTGAATAAAGATTATTACTCACAGATTTGACTGATGAAAGTAATTAAAGTAATTTTACTTCAAGAGGTTTTAAATGAATTGGAATGACATTTCAAAGTATTATGATTGGGAATTTGAACTGATCTGTACAAATCAAAGAGAGGATATTATCATTTGGAAAGCCCTCGCAGCTGAATTTGGAGGACCCATCCTGGAGATTTGCTGCGGTTTCGGCAGGATAACTGAAGAATTGTGTAATAATAATCACAAAATTACTGCAATTGATAACTCTAAAGGAATGCTTAATAAGCTCAGGGCAAAGTATTTACCAGGTTTGGAGATCATTAATTCAGACATGACAACTTTCAGTTTAAACAAAAAATTCAAATTTGCTTTTATTAGTTATTCCTCATTTCAGCAACTAATCACACTTGAAGAACAAATAATGTGTCTAAACAATATTTATGATCACTTAGAAGATGGGGGAGTATTGGCAATGGACATCAATCCACGAATATGCGAAGGTGAAGAGATTTTACCAAGAACCCATTCGTATACTGCAAAATATCCAATTAATAATTCTACTGTTACGATGTACACCTCACATAAAATTGACAGGATCAATCAGATCAAGTACTGGAAAGATGAATATCTTGAGATAGATGAGAATGGGGAAGAGCAAAGAACCTATGTTGAAATTTCACTGAAAGAATGCAGTTTGGATTACATGAAACTATTATTTGAAAAATGCGGATTTGAAATCATAAATATTTATGGAGATTTTAATAAAGGTAAAGTTACAGAAAATTCAAATAATTTGATTTATGTGGTAAGAAGAAAGTAAATCGAAATTCCGATTTCGAGGAAAATAGAACAAGATTGGAATCTTGTTTTACCTATAACTCAAAGTTCTGTCTTTGAGAAATTCACAAACAGAAAAGAATATGTCGTTTTTCTTTGCAAAGTTAACATTAAATGTTTGCATTACTTTTAAAGCACATTCAACGTTAATGTTATACGTCATCTTGTAATCAACATTTTTTCTTTCTTTTTGCTCTTTATCATAACTGATACTTCATTCGGAATACAGATAATTGGGAAACGATCGCTCCATCCCTGTTTAATACAATACTTGTTTTTGCAGTTTGATTCTTTTATTCTTACTTTCCCATCTTTTATTTCAACAACAATTCCTGCATCAATTTCAATTATTCTATCTTTATTCAAAGGAGCAGAAGTAACAAGTTTATTATGATATCTGATCTCAACCTGTTTTGCAGAAATATCATCTTTGATGAGTACAAGTATAATCACAGCAATTACCAAAAGAAAGAAAATCAAAATAATATCGGCAGATGTGAATATCTTGCGAAGATCACGTATCATTAAAACTCACCGTAAATCTTGTGACCGCAATTTGGGCACTTTCCATTAATAATATTATTTTTCAATGGATAGTCTCTGCAAATTAGCAGATGATCACAATTTGGACAACTTGTATTTCTCTCAGTTACGATGTTTCCAAGGTAAACATACTTTAACTTTTTCTCTGCTATTTCTTTTGCCATTTCCAGTTTGGAAACCGAAGTTGGAGGATTTTCCATTTTATAAGTAGGATAATAACGTGAGAAATGAAGAGGAATATTTGGATCAATGTTTGCAACAAAATTTACGAGATCAGTAATTTGTTTTTCAGAATCATTTTCGTCTGTAATAATTAGATTTGTTATCTCAATATGACATTGCTTTGAAGCTGTATTGATTGTTTCCAAAACCGGTTGCAGTGAACCATTACAGATTGTTTTGTAGAATTTATCATCGAAGGCTTTAAGATCGATATTCATGGCATCAATGTAGGGAAAAAGTTCTTTTAAAGGTTCTTGATTGATAAAACCATTTGTTACCATTACGGTTTTAATACCATTCTTTTTTAGAATTTTAGATGAATCAAAGATGAATTCAACACAGGTTATTGGCTCAGTATAAGTGAAAGCAACAAAATTACAATTGTGTGTTCTACATTGTTCAAGTAATTTTTGTGGAGTTATTGTTGTAGTTGGAACTACAAACTGACTTGATTGATAATTCTGACAGAATTTACAAGAGAAATTACATGAGTTTGGACCAATTGAGAGAATACTCTTACCTGGATGAAAATGATATAATGGTTTTTTCTCCATTGGATCGATACTGATTGTAATGGTTTCTCCATAATTTATTGCATAAAGGATGCCATCAATATTCTTGCGTGCTCTGCATATTCCAATATTCAGTGGTGCAATTATACAATTGTGCGGACACAGATCACATCTGACTTTTTTATTTTTCAATTTAGTGTAAAAAAGAGCTTGTTTCATTATTTTATTTTTCCCTCCTTCTCATTTATTCCTCACGACTTTGTGAAATTGAATCCCACGACTGAAGTCATGGGCTATTCTATTAATTTCAGATGCAATCCACGATTTTAATCGTGGGAACAAAAAACTTTATTCATCCAAATCAACTTCTCTATAAAATTCATAAATTACATCCTGGCTGTATTGCCCCAAACGATAACCTGATCTATTCCAATCTTTTAACGATTGAATAGAATTAAATTTGTAAACTAGACTAATAATAGATTCATTATCCAATCTTACAGGTTTTTCAACTATCCTTATATACAAATCAGATGAATCAGTATCTCCATTTTTTAAAATAATGTGTTCATAAAAATTACGCATCATACCAGCTCTCCAGAATGTGATAACTCTTTCTACTGTAATTGTTCCAACGAGTTCTGAATTTTCTGGAATATCTTTTGTTAAACATCCGTAGTTCTTTTTGAAAAAAGGGATTTGCATGGAAAAACCTTCATCTGCACGTGTATAATCCAATTTGACTGCTCCTAATAAGCTTGTTACTTTGGATGGAGCAAAAGAAATACTAAAACCGGTGTATACGTCATTCCCATTATTTTCATAGTACATTCCAACATTGTAATCTTTCCAAACACCACCCAGGTAAATACTGAATCCTGTTGAGGATATTCCAACCGGTTCTTCCCTGGTTTGAAGATATCCTGCTCTTGTTTCAAATACCAGGATTCCAATGTATTGTCTTAAGAACAAGTAATTTTCTATAACATCAAATCCAGTACGTTCATATAAATCCCAGTGAATTAAAGATGAATGATAACCCAATCCATAATCGGATAAATAATCAAGACACAGAAGTTCTCCATAATAGCCACTCATATCACCTTTGCGAAGGTCTGTTAATCCAGGAACCTGATCGAGATTTGCGATGTTATCATAATATGGGAATCTAAGATACCTGATTTTCCCAAGTTTCAAACTTGCGCTTATAACGCCAAATTTATTATAATTAAAGCCCATGAATTCTAAATAGAGTTCATCAATATTTGGTTCAATTTTATTGTAAACAGGATGGGAATCTTTATAAATCTCAATTACATTCATTTTCTTATTAGACCGGATCCCGCTATTGAATCTTATTCCAGGATATAAATAGAAAAATGTACGAAGTTGCAAATTTCTTAAATACAAGTGATCATTCCAGAAATGAAAACCGATGGAAGCATTGGATTGACCTGATAATTTGCCAATTTTTGGAAACCAGAAATTGGATGAAACATCACTTAACAAAGAACCTGCAATTGCAATAAATGAAATAATTATTATGACTTTTTTCATTGTTCCTCTAAAGTAAAGCAATTTAATTAAGGATTCTGAAAAATGTAAGATGCTGTCATTCTGAGGAAATCTTCGAAGTAATATCTAAAGAAGAATCTCATTATAAGCAGAGTTCCTTCATGAGAACTACGTGAAAGATTCATCAGGATGACAAAACACTCTATTCTATAGAACTTATAACGCAATCAAATTTATACAAACAAGATTGTGTTTTACTTAATATATTCCTCCAAAACCCTAAGATTTATTTTCAAACTATCTGAATTAAGTCCTAAAGTTTGTTTAGCGTTTGACCCAAGCTTTTCCCTAAGATCAAAATTATTAAATAATTTCAATATGTCCTCAGTTAATTTCTTTTTGTCAGATACAATGATACCATTGTTTTCTAAAAGCCTGTCTACTGAGTCACGGCAGGAATGATGATATTTCCCAATAATCGCAGGTGTTCCATAAAAAGCTGGTTCAAGCGGATTGTGTCCACCAAAGTTTAAGAAGCTGCCACCAACAATTGCAATGTCTGAAAGAGCATAGATCATGTTAAGAATTCCCATCTCATCTACAAAAAGAATATCGCCAGGCTCTTCAAGAGTGGAATAAAGATGATAATCATATTCTTTGAATAATCCACATATTTGAGGAATTCTGTGCAAATGACGTGGAACAATGATTACTTTTAAGTTGTTTATTTTCTTTTTAAGGTTTATAAAAACTTCTTTAAAGAGCTTTTCTTCTCCCGGACGACTACTTCCCCAAACTATAATGAAGTCGCTCTCAGAATAGCCTAATTCTTTTCTTAAAGTTGTTTTATTAAATTCTGGAAGTTCAATACAGAATTTAAGGTTATGTGCATTTATAACATTAACGAAATTAAACCCGATAAATCTTTGTTCATCCTTCTCAGATTGAGCATTTACGGCATTAATAGCCTTCCAGACGGGTTTCCAAAAAATCCTTAAATTCCTATATTTTGGGAATGAGATATCTGAAATACGGGCATTAACCATAACAATTGGTATTTTACGTTTCTTAGCAACATACAGCATATTTGGCCAGAACTCAGTTTCTACCAGAATTATCAATTCAGGATTAATAGTATCAAAAAATCTTTTCTGGATAAACACAATATCAATGGGAAAAAAGCTTACAACTAATTTAGGACTGATCTTCTTTGCAGCTTCCAATCCTGTCGAAGTCATTGTAGTCATTATAAAATCTTTTTGTGAATATTGTTGTAAAAGTTGATTTATAAGAGGCTTTACAGCGTTTACTTCACCAACCGAGGCAGCATGGATCCAGACACTTTTTTCAAATCCATTTTTCAGGATACCAATTCTTTGCTTTTCTCGCTTATTTTTCATATGTAATTTTATGATAGGATAACTTAAACCTACAAGAAGCGAAGTAACAAAACGATAAATAAACATATATATTCCTTTTTTAAAGACTATTTCAGATTTAATATATTATAGAACTTTAAAATGAATTTCATCATCTATACTGCTTAAAAGAACTTTAAGCTTATCTGTCAATTTATAAATCTTGCCTTTTCTTTTCCCGATGTAACGGCTGTGTTGCGGATAATATTGGTATTGATCATCATTTAAAGAAGATATGTTAACAATTCCCGTTACGGGATATTTGTCTAATTCAATAATTAAAGCATTTTTGTTAACAGCAATAATAATGGCAGAATATTCTTCACCAATTTTCTTTTTCATAAATATTGTTTTGTTTTTTAGATCAACTTCACGTTCAGATTCATCAGCTATCTGTTCTCTCTCAGTAGCAATTTCGGCAAGTTTAAAAAGATGAGATGATGAAAAAGGAGTTTGTTGAGAATTAAATTTATTCTTTATTTGATGGTGAATGATCAGGTCAGAAATTCTACGGATCGGTGATGTGAAGTGTGTGTAATAACGCATTGCCAGTCCGAAATGCCCTAAGTTTTCTACAGAATATTTAGCTTTTTTCATGCTTCTCAGGATCTTACGATCAAAAACTCTGTGACAGCTTTCATCAGGAAGCTGGTTCAGTAAATTCTGAAGTATAACATTCATATTTTTGTTCATTTGCATTTTTATATTATAACTTGTAATTTCTTCTTTGAGCTTTAACAGTCTTTCTTCATCAGGTTTTTCATGAATTCTGAATATAGTTTTTCCGGAAGAAAGTTTTTTGGCGATAAACTCATTTGCAACCAGCATAAAATTTTCGATCATTTTGTGGGAATCAGTTTCCTTGCTACGTTCAAGATCGATAACATGACCTTCATCATCAAATACGAAAATCGTTTCAGGGATATTAAGCTTGAGATAACCGCAATTTATTCTATTCTTTGTTAGAGAAGCAGATAATATGTACATATTTCTAAGGGTTTCAGCAATTTCGGGTTCCAGTTCTTTTTTCTCTTCAAAGAATTCATCGATCTCTTTATAATTGAATCTAGCATTTGAACAGATCACACTTTCATAAACATTTTGCGAAATAATCTTGAAATCATCATTATATCTGGTTTGAACAGTTAATGTAAGCTTATCTTCGAATGGTCGTAAACTGCAGATCTTATTAGAAATTTTCTCGGGTAGCATCGGGATTACTTTCTTGGGAAAATAATAACTGTTTCCTCGTTTTGTGGCTTCCTCAAATAACTTACTTTTTGTTCCTACATATTGTGCAACATCAGCAATATGAACATAAAGCGTAAATCCTTTCTCGTTTTTAATCAATGATATTGCATCATCAAAATCTTTGGCAGAAGCAGGATCTATAGTAAATGTAAGCAAATCTCT
>Ga0307991_1001379_pt1 | contig 16941 bp, 12 predicted proteins | sample EllFjometagen131_FD_203146 | JGI IMG/M metagenome (GOLD analysis project Ga0307991, IMG submission 203146) | Marine microbial communities from Ellis Fjord, Antarctic Ocean - #131 | ecosystem: Environmental > Aquatic > Marine > Unclassified | place: Southern Ocean | collected 2014-10-08
TTATTAAAGGGTTTTGTGTTTTTTAACAATTTTCGACATTGGTAGTGTAAAATGTTGTGATGGTAAATAGTTCTTTTTGGAAATATTGACTATTTACCGAATATCCCTTTTTAGTTTTAATACCAGCCTCTTCTTCTGTAATTATTTCTGTTTTTAATTACATAATTACTATTTATAGGAATTGATTTTCTTCTAAGCTTTCTTTGGTAAGGACTTCTATGACTTTTTTTAATCATTGTAGTTCTTCGGCGTTTAATCATTCTCTTATACCTATGATGCCTTGAGCAAGAATCAAAAGTAACTTCGCAAGCCAAAAAAATTAACAATAATATATACCACTTCTTTAAAAATCTCATACTTATGAGAATAAATCAATTGATTAAATTCTTTTAAAACTGTAAAACTAATATAATTTTTTTAATATTTATAATTCGTTTTAAAATTAGTATTTTTTACTCAATAATATTAATTAAGTTACAATTATTAAACAATATCTCAAAATAATTATTCCATTCTTTGTGAGCAAACTTCTTGATTTTATTATATCTAAGATTATTTTACTGCTTATCAATATATTAAAATATTTATTTGCTAACAATGTAAATAATTTTTAAAACATAACGAAAATACATATTAACAAGTATATTTCCAAAAGTCTTTATTGAAAATTCACAAACCTAACCTGATTAATTCATAAAAATTAAAATTTTGTTTTATTTAAATATAAATCATAAGATTAGCAAAAATGATTTTACAAAAAACTTTTTCAAATTTTACCAAAGGTGCATTTCTTTTTTGCCCTACTCTTCGTTGCAAAGCCCTTGCAGTATGAGAATACAGCTTCAGGCTTTGACGTCTTGATTAGAACAAAAAATAAACACATGAATTAATCAGGCTAAATAAGAAACCAGATAAAAAACTCTTTCTTTTCAATTTTTATTATTTTTGTGTGTTTTTATAAAAATATTACATGAATATACATTTTAGAAATTTAATCTTAGTTTTATTTTCAGTATTTCTTTGCAATTTATCAAGTTATTCTCAAAATTTAACAAAACCCGATACAAGCAAACCAATAATTTTTGAAAGCTTAAATGACAGCATTGACATTGCTTCAAATTTCTATAATTTTTACGACTCTCTTTCGATATATTTTTACCCTGCTTCAGATAAATATGATAATTGGAACACTCACGATATTCAATATCATAGAGAAAGTACTATTATGAACCGAGCTGACTCGCTATTAAAAATGGATACTACAATAATTGTTTTACAACATAGTGGAGAACCAGAATATGCACATCCTTTTTGTGGGAAAATAACTTCTCGTTTCGGAAGCAGTAGAAGATACCATTTTCATTATGGTATAGATATAGATTTAGTAACTGGCGACCCTGTTCATTGTGCTTTTGATGGCATGGTTAGAATAACACAATATTATAAAGGCTACGGAAACATAATTGTTGTCAGGCATAATAATGGATTAGAAACTGTTTACGCACACCTCTCAAGAATTTTTGTAGATACAAATAAATTTGTAAAAGCTGGAGAAATTATCGGGCTTGGAGGAAATACAGGACGTTCAACAGGTAGTCATCTGCATTTTGAAGTCAGATATCTTGGCACAGCAATCAATCCCGAAGTGTTAATTGATTTTGACAACTGTAAACTTTTACGTGATACTTTATTTTTAAATAAAAGAAATTTTGGATATATCGTGGAGCTTAGAGCATTGAAAAATGCAAAATATCATTACATAAAATCAGGTCAAACTCTTTCACATATTGCAGGAATGTACAGAACATCTGTTTCTGTAATTTGTCAAATGAATGGACTTTCAAGAACTTCTGTTTTACAAATAGGACAAAGAATTAGAATAAGATAAAGGTTCGTGAAAAGTATATTAAGAAAACAGGAAGCTGGGTTCTCAGTTCTCAATTCTCAATTCTAAGTTCTGGACGACTTTGTTTTTATTACATTCGGCTAGGAACATCAATTCCTAATAATCCCATTGAGGATTTAATTATATTACCAACAAATTGTGAAAGACATAATCTGAATTCAATAGTATCTTTTCCCTTAGCCTTCAGAACCGGCGTATCATGATAATATTGATTATATTCTTTAGCTAAATCATAAACATAATTAGCAATTAAAGCGGGGCTGTATTTTTCGCCTGCTTCTTTAATAATAACCGGGTAATTTGAAATTAGTTTAATAATCTCTTTTTCTTTTGGTAAAATAGAGGTTTTTAAATTAGATAAATCAAAGGTATTTCTTTCAGATGCCTTTTTTAATAAAGATTGAATTCGGGCATAAGTATACTGAATGAAGGGTCCTGTGTTTCCGTTAAAATCAATAGATTCTTCAGGATTAAACAACATATTTTTTTGAGGGTCAACTTTCAAAATAAAATATTTTAAAGCTCCAATGCTAAGAGTTCTATAAAGATTTTCTGTTTCTTCATCAGAAAATTCTTTTATTTTACCAAGCTCAGAAGATTTTGATTTTGCGGTTTGATACATTTCTTCAATCAAATCATCTGCATCAACAACTTTTCCTTCGCGGGATTTCATTTTTCCATGAGGCAATTCAACCATTCCATAAGAAAGATGATAAATCTTTTCAGACCAATCAAAACCTAAATTTCTTAATACTATTTTTAATACATCAAAATGATAGTTTTGCTCATTTCCAACTACATAAATTAATTTTTGAGGGTCATACAAATCATGTCGTATTTTTGCAGTTCCAAGGTCCTGAGTAATATAAACAGAAGTTCCGTCAGCTCTTAACAAAAGTTTTTCTCCTAACTTTCCTGAAGAAACATCAACCCAAGTAGAATTATCTTCCTTTTTATAAAGATAACCGTCTTTAAGTCCTTTTTCAACAATCTTTTTTCCTTCGAGATAAGTTTCTGATTCATAATAGGTTTTGTCAAAATCAATACCCAATTTTTTATATGTTACATCAAAGCCTTCATAAACCCACTTATTTAATTTTTTCCATAATTTTAGAGTATATTTATCTCCGGCTTCCCATTCACGTAACATTTCCTGAGCATCCTTAAGAAGTGTTGACTTTTTTTCAGCTACTTCTTCGAGTGTACCCGTAGAAACAATTTCCTGAATTTCCTGTTTGAATAATTTATCAAACAAAACATAATATTTCCCAACAAGATGGTCACCTTTCATATTTGAAGTTGCCGGGGTTTCACCTTTACCCCATCTTTCCCATGCTAACATCGATTTACAAATATGAATGCCTCTATCATTTACAAGATTCACTTTGTTAACTTTTTTTCCGTTTGCTTCCAAAATTTGAGCAATAGACCAGCCAATTAAATTATTTCTAATGTGACCAAGATGCAATGGTTTGTTAGTATTTGGTGATGAATATTCAATTACAACAGGTTTTTCATCTTTAGATTTGCCAAAACCAAAGTTCTGTTTTTTATAATTATCATTAAAATATTTTATCCAGTATTGGATTTTAATTTCAATATTTAAAAAACCCTTAATAATATTATAAGATTCTATAAAGTCAACGTTTTCTTTCAAATATTCACCTATTTCTTTAGCTGTTTTCTCCGGTGGTTTTTTTGAATATTTAATAAAAGCATAAACATTTACCGTAAAATCTCCAACAAAATCTTTTCGTGTCTTCTGAATAAAGACATCATTAGCAACAATCTTGCGTTGATATAATTGCTCAATAGCTTCAATAAAAGTATTCTCAATATCCATAACATTAAATATTTATTTTTTACAAAATTAAAGTTTTTTTTTAATATGCAATTATATAAATAAAAACATTTTAGAATAAAAAAAACATTTGTTACATACTTATAAAACACATATAAACAAAAAAATTCTAACTGTTGAAAAAAAATTATCAAAAACAAACATAAAATCAAAAAACTTAAATGTATCTTTGCAGGAATTTAATAAAAATATATTAACCAAAAATTGAGGATAATAATTATGAAAAAAAAGGTAATTATTATTGGTGCTGCAGGAAGAGATTTTCATAACTTTAATACCTATTATAGAGGCAATGAAGCTTATGATGTAGTCGCATTTACGGCTGCTCAGATTCCAGATATCGACGGAAGAAAATACCCGACAGAATTAGCCGGTGATTTATACCCGGACGGTATCCCAATTTATGCAGAAGAAGACCTCACAAAATTAATTAAAGAGCTAAATGTTGATGATTGTGTATTTTCATACAGTGATGTTCCTTATCCACGTGTTATGAAAATGAGTGCAATTGTTAATGCTGTCGGAGCAAATTTTATTTTACTTGGCTCAAAAGACACAATGATTAAAAGCACTAAACCAGTTATTGCTGTTGGAGCTGTTAGAACTGGTTGTGGAAAAAGCCAAACATCAAGAAGAATTATTGAAATTCTGATGGAAAAAGGACTAAAGGTTGTTGCAATCCGACACCCTATGCCTTATGGTGACCTAGTAATTCAAAAAGTTCAGCGTTTTGCTAAAATCGAAGATTTAGAAAAACACAAATGCACTGTTGAAGAAATGGAAGAATATGAACCTCATATTGTTCGTGGAAATATTATTTATGCAGGTGTTGATTACGAAGCTATTCTTAGGGCTGCTGAACAAGACCCTGATGGTTGTGATGTTATCTTATGGGATGGCGGAAACAATGACTTTTCTTTTTACAAACCAGATTTAATGGTTACTGTTGTTGACCCTCACAGGCCGGGAAATGAATTATCTTACTATCCTGGAGAAGTTACTCTACGTCAAGCAGATGTTGTTGTAATCAACAAGATGGATACTGCTCCACCGGAAGCAATACAAATTATCAGAGAAAACATCGAAAAAGTTAATCCTGATGCTATTGTTATTGACGGTGCTTCACCTATCAAAGTTGATGACCCTTCATTAATAAAAGGTAAAAAAGTATTGGTTGTTGAAGACGGACCTACTTTAACTCACGGCGAAATGAAAATTGGTGCAGGTACAGTAGCAGCACAAAAATTCGGTGCTAAAGAACTTGTTGACCCAAGACCTTATACCGTTGGCAGTCTTTCAGAAACCTTCAAAATTTATCCTAACATCGGAACTCTTTTACCAGCAATGGGCTACGGCGACAAACAATTAGCCGACCTTGAAGAAACAATCAATAATACCGATTGTGAAGCTGTTGTTATAGGAACTCCAATTGACCTTAACAGGATTATTAAAATTAATAAACCTAACACCAGAGTTTATTATGACCTACAGGAAATCGGTTATCCAAACTTCAATGAAGTTATGGACGATTTTGTAAAAAAACACAATCTAGTTTAAACTGATTTAACAAAATGAAAAATAAAAGTTATTTAGATTTTTTTATAACTAAATTTATTGGTTACAAAAAAAATAACTTTTTAGATTTTTAGAAAAAAGACGACTTGAAAGTCGTCTTTTTTTTTTCACAATTTATTCACAATTTTAGAACAGATAGATTTAATGATTAATTTTATAAAATAATAAAACAAAAAGCAAACAGATTTAAAAATAATAAATTAAAACAAATTAATATATAAACAAAACATAAACATCAATTTATGAAGAACAAAAGCTTAGTTTCTATCAATGATTACGATAAAGAAAAATACATTGAAATCCTTGATTTAGCAGAAGAATTTGAAAAAAATCCCCGACAAAAAATTCTTGAAAATCATGTTATAGCAAGTTTATTTTTTGAACCATCAACCCGAACAAGGTTGAGTTTTGAAAGTGCAATAAACCAGCTTGGAGGTAGAATTGTCGGATTTACAGACGCTTCAAGTTCGAGTGTAAAAAAAGGAGAATCCTTAGTTGACACCATAAAAACTGTTGCTAATTATTCCGATTTGATTGTTATGCGACACCCTGTTGAAGGGAGTGCAAGATTAGCCAGCGAAGTTTCAAGTGTCCCAATTATTAATGCAGGCGACGGTGCAAATCAACACCCCACTCAATGCCTGCTTGACCTCTATTCTATCAGAAAAACTCAATCAACTCTGGAAAATCTTGATATTGCATTTGTTGGAGATCTTAAATATGGAAGAACTGTGCATTCGCTTGTTATTGCCATGACAAATTTCAATTGTACATATCATCTTGTTTCTCCAAATGAACTTAAATTGCCAAGTTCAGTAAAAAGACACATTAAAGAAAACAATCTAACTTATTATCAATACACAAATTTAGATGAAGCAATTCCAAAAGCTGACATTGTGTATATGACAAGAATTCAGAGAGAAAGATTTGCCGACCCATTGGAATATGAAAAAGTTAAAAACTCCTACGTCTTAAAAAATGATATGCTTAAAGATTCAAAAGAAAACCTTAGAATTTTGCATCCCTTGCCACGTGTAAACGAAATCAGCGAAGATGTTGACACCAATCCAAAAGCATATTATTTCCAACAAGCTCTTAATGGAGTTTATGTCAGACAGGCTTTGTTATCTTCAATTTTAGGATTAAAATAGTTTTATTAAAATTTAAAAAAAAATTTATTATGGTAAATGGAAAAGAATTGAAAGTTTCTGCTATCGAAAACGGAACAGTAATAGATCATATCCCATCAAAAAGTGTTTTTCAGGTTATAAAATTTTTAAACCTTGAAAGTTATAAAAACCAGTTGTATTTCGGCATTAATCTTGAAAGTAAAAAATATGAAAAAAAAGGCATTATAAAAATCCGTAACCGATACATAAAAAGTGAAGAAGCTAACAAAATTGCATTAGTTGCCCCAACAGCAACTCTTATAGAAATTAAAAATTTTCAGGTTATTAATAAATACAATGTGACAATTCCTGACAAAATCAATAAATTTATTAAATGCATCAATCCAAATTGCATTACTAATGTTCAGAATATTCCAACAAAATTTTCAATAATTGACAAAGATAATTTGAAACTACATTGTCATTATTGTGAAAAAGTTTTAACTCAGGAAAATATGATTTTTTTATAATTACTAAATATCCTTGCTAAAGGAAAAGTTTAGAAGTAGCAAATATCAATTTGACAATTTTTTCTTTATTATTTAGGAAGAATTTTAGATAAAATTTGTTAATTAGCATCTTATTATTAAATATTTGAAATATCAATAATCAATTAATTTAAAAAAATAAACAGTCATGAAAAAATTTACTCCATTAGTTTTGACTTTGATTTTTATTTTCAATTTCAATTCATTTACACAAGCACAAAAAAAAGATAAAGGAATGTTCAAAGAATACGAACCTGGCTATTACCAGAATTCTATTTTAAAGGATGTTCGTAATGTTGAAAAAAGCCAAAAAGTCAAAAAAGTTGACAAACGTTTTTTAATGGACCAAAGCGGAAGAACTCTTCCTAACAAACTTGATTTTTATAAAACAAGCTGGCATCAACCATCAATTTCGCAAGGAAATGCAGGAACTTGCTGGTGTTTTTCAACGATTTCGTTTTTCGAATCGGAAGTTTACAGACTACAAAAAAAAGAAGTAAAGCTTTCAGAAATTTATATCGTTTACTGGGAATATGTTGAAAAAGCAAAGCGATATATTAAAAAAAGAGGCAACTCAAGTTTTAGTCAGGGCTCCGAATCTAATGCAGTAACAAGAATGTTTAAAATGTATGGTGCAATGCCTTGGGATGTTTACAATGGTTTGAAAGATGGAAGAAAATTTCATTCTCATGCTAAGATGTTTGAAGAAATGAGTTCTTATCTGAAAGTCTTGAAGAAAACAAATGCATGGAACCAAAAAGAAGCTATTGAAACTATTAAAGAAATCATGAATTTCTATATTGGAGAACCACCGACAGAATTTAAAGTTGATGGAAAAACTTATACAGCAAAAACATATTTTAAAGATTATCTAAAAATAAATCCTGAGGATTATGTGGATGTACTTTCTTATATGCAAGAACCTTATTGGAAAAAAGTTGAGTATAAGGTAACAGATAATTGGTGGCATAGCAAAGATTATTATAATATTCCTGTCGAACTTTTTATGAGTGTTATAAAGAAATCAATTGAAAAAGGCTACACAATTGGTATTGGCGGCGACGTTTCTGAAGCAGGTTTTTCAAGAGCTACCAATGTTGCTCTTATTCCTAAATTTGACATCCCCTCAGAATATATTGATGATAATTCGCGACAGTTCAGATTTTCGAACAAAACAACAACCGACGACCATGGAATGCACGTGGTAGGTTTTTATGTTGATGAAAGTGGCGATATCTGGTTTTTAGTCAAAGACTCAAGTTCAGGTTCACGAAACAATGATGAAACTGCTCCTGAATTTGGTTATTATTTTTTCCATCAAGATTATATTAAATTAAAAATGATGGATTTTATAGTTCATAAAGATATGTTCAAAGACATTCTAAAAAAGTTTTAGTAAAGATTTTGAGATTAGTTTTGATGTAAATACTCGTTACTCGTTTCTCGTTACTTGTAGCTCGGGGTTCGTTTTTCAGTTTCTTAAACTATTTATTATTGCTTAGCTTTTTTATCACTTTCTCTTTAGTATCTCGAGGAATTATTGTTGAACGATGATATTCAATATTTTCATCAAATAATTTTCTGTATGTGATATGTCTATTTGCAAAAACGCCCCCAACAGACTCATGTAAGGTCCTCATTTTAGGATTAAAATCACCAACCCACGAAAGTTCAATATGGGTATAGTGGGGCTTTGTTTTCATAACCTTGTCCAAATTCCAAAATATACCAGATTCTACTCCCGACTTTTGATATTTGGGAACAATCCCCATAATTGTTATTCTGGACCTTGTTATAATATTACTTTTCAATAAACGGTTAAACTTTAACATTTTTAACAAATTCATTTTACCGTCAAATTGTTTTATCACCTGATTAATATCGGGAATCATCACCAAAAAAGCTATCGGTTTATTTTCAGCATAAACTAACCAAATAAATTCTTCAACAACAAATTTTTTCAACTCTTTAAGAGTTCTTCTTAATTCATCAAAAGCAACAGGAGTATTATTTTCGTGAAACTCCCAGGCAGTGTCATAAATTTCTTTAATGTCTCTCAAATATTTTTCAGCATTGTCAATTCTAAAATGTTTAAAGGTATATACTTTCTTTTGTTGAATCCATCCTGCGATTTTCCAGAAACGTTCAGGAAAAGGTTTTTTGAGGTCTAAAGAATTGCTAACTTGTTCGAAATAAAATTTAAAACCATAGTCTTCAAAAAAATCTTTATAGTAAGGGTAATTATATTGCATTCCATAAGCCGGCTGAGTAAATCCTTCTACTAACAATCCCCAGAATCTATCGTTTTCACCAAAATTAATAGGACCGTCCATTGCTTTCATTCCTTTTTCCAACAGCCATTCCTTGCATTTATCAAACAACATTAAAGCAGCTTTCTTGTCATTAATACATTCAAAGAAACCCATTCCGCCTGTTGGCTGATCGAAATTATTCGCCTTTTTCCAGTTAATAAATGCTGCAACTCTTCCAATTAGTTCGTCTTTATCATTTTTTAAAATCCAGCGAACAGTTTCTCCATTTCTATAAAAAACATTTTTTTTAGGATTAAAAACAGCTTCGACTTGAGAATCAAGAGGGCATACCCAAAAATCATCATCTTTATAAATTATTCTAGCAACATCAAGAAATTGTTTTGCTGTTTTTCTGCTTTTAACTTCAATAAGTTTCATAATAATATTCTGATAAATACTTAGCAAATTTATAATAAAAAAAACAATAATATCAGGATATTTCCGATATTATTACCATGACTTAATAAAAGATACTGATGATTAATTTATAATCAAGTCAAAAACAATTTCATGTTTTGGACAATTCTTTTATTTGAATAATTGCACAATTATCAAAATTGAAAACTTAATATGAAAAGATGCTAAATTATCTTTATATATTTGCATAATTATTAATTCTTATAAAGTGAAAAAAATATATTCCTTTCTTATAAAATCTTATATAGGACCATTTGTAGTAACTTTTTTCATAGTGCTGTTTATTTTATTAATGCAATTTCTATGGAAATACATTGATGACCTAGTAGGAAAAGGAATTGAATGGCATATTATTGCTAAGCTATTGATATATATGTCCACCACTTTTGTCCCTTTAGCTTTGCCCTTGGCAATTTTACTTTCATCTCTGATGACTTTCGGAAATTTAGGAGAAAACTATGAATTAGTAGCTATGAAAGCTGCAGGAATTTCTCTTAGAAAAGTTATGATGCCCTTAATAATTCTATCAATAATAATTTCTATTGCTGCTTATTATTTTTCAAATTATATTATGCCAATAGCAAATTTAAAAGCTCAATCTTTGCTCTTTGATGTAAGAGAACAAAAACCTTCTGTTAATATTAAAGAAGGAATTTTCTATAACGAAATTGACAATTACACTATAAAAATAGGGAAAAAAGACGATGATGGAAAAACTATCCATAACGTTATGATTTATGACCATACAAGAAGAAATGGAAACACAAATATTACTGTTGCCGAATCAGGAAAAATGGAATTTACTGAAGACAACAGATTTTTGATATTTACTCTTTATAATGGCAATAATTACGTTGATAGAGCCGAAAACAGAAAGCAGATTGCAACCAAACCATTTCAAAGAACAAAATTTCAGAAAGAATACAGAAGAATTGATTTGTCAGCTTTCAGATTTCAAAAAACTAATGAAGAGCTTTTTAAAGACCACTACAAAATGTTAAACGTCAAACAGCTTCAAAAAAGCATAGATTCAGTATTAATAAATGCAGAAACCAAAAAGGAAGAATTTTCATCTTTAATAACAGACAATTATCGTTATTTTTCAATGTTTGATGAAAACAAAGCCGAGCCCGAAAAGTCAACAGCAATAAAAACGCAACAAAAAACAAACAGAGATAATAAGAAAGCATCAAAGGATTCTACAACAAAAAAAATGTTTTTGCCTCATTCTAGAGAAAGAATAAATTTAGAACTTGACATTTCTCCTGTTCAAGATATTCCAGAAAAAGTTATTGACACTTCAGCAAAACTAAAAAAACCTTTTCTGTCAAATTTCAACAAAGAAGAAAAAACAAGAATCACAGAAATTGCATTGAATTCAGCACGAAATTTAAAAACAAACATTGACTGGACAAAGAGCGATTATTACCATTATTTAAAACAAATAAATAAATATGAAATTGAATGGCACCGAAAATTTGCTCTTTCTTTTGCTTGTTTTGTTTTATTTTTTATTGGAGCTCCTCTCGGAGCAATAATTCGTAAAGGTGGATTGGGGCTTCCTGTTGTTATTTCTGTTTTATTATTTATAGTGTTTCATATAATTTCAATCACAGCAGAAAAATTTGTCAAAGAATTTGTTATAACACCATTTCAAGGAATGTGGTTAGCTTCAGCAATTCTTCTACCTGTAGGAATTTTCTTAACTGTTAAAGCAACTACCGACTCTGCGATACTTGACATTGAAGCTTGGGTAAAATTCTTTAAAAAAATATTATTTATAAAAAAATAAATATCAAAATCCTTAATTAATGAGAATCCTGCAATTTTGTAATAAAATTCCTTTTCCACCTTACGATGGAGGAGCTATCGCAATGAATAATGTTACTGCAGGATTAATAAACTCAGGACACCAAGTAAAAGTTCTTGCAATAAAAACTCCGAAGCACTCAATTAACATAAATGATTTACCTGCCGAATACCTGAAAAACACAAATATTGAACTTGTATTTGTTGACACAAATGTAAAAGCAATCAATGCTTTTATAAATTTTATAAGAGGAAAATCATATAATATCAGCCGCTTTGCTTCAAAAAAACTTAATAGTAAAATTATTGATATTCTCAAAAACAACAGCTTTGATATTATCCAGTTCGAAAGCATATTCCTGATTTCTTATTTAAAAACCTTCCGAAAATATTCAGATGCAAAAATTGTGTTGCGAGCTCACAATGCAGAGCACAAAATTTGGGAGTTGATGGCAAAGAACACAAAAAATTCTGTTAAGAAATTCTATTTGAATCATCTTGCTAAAAAATTGAAAGATGTTGAGACAACTGAAATTAATAATGTTGACGCTGTTTACACTGTTTCTGAAAATGACCTTGAGTTTTTTAAAAACTATGGATGTAAAGTTCCCATAGCTTGCATTCCTATAGGAATTGACGTAACGAAAAAAATTATTACAGAAAATAATAAGATTGAATTTCCATCATTATTTCATATCGGAGCTATGGATTGGATGCCTAACATAGAAGCTGTAAAATGGTTTTTAAATAATGTTTGGAGTGAGATAAACAAAAAATTCCCTAACATAAAATTTTACATTGCAGGCAGAAACACTCCCGAATGGTTGTTAAATATTAATTTACCAAATGTTGAAGTTGTTGGTGAAGTTGAAAATGCTGATGAATTTATTCAATCAAAGTCAATAATGATAGTACCATTGCTTTCGGGAAGCGGCATGAGAGTTAAGATTATAGAAGGAATGATGCTTAGCAAGACAATAATTTCTACAAGTGTTGGAGCAGAAAGTTTAGTTTATAAAAATCAGGAAAATATTATTATTGCTAATTCACCAAAAGAGTTTATTGAAGCAATTTCAAAATGCGTTACAGACAAACTATTTTGTTTAAATATGGGAAAAAATGCAAAACTCAATGCTGAAGAAAATTATGATAATAATAAATTAAACAGTAGGTTAATAGAATTTTATGAAAGCTTGTTAAAGACAGAATAATTCGTATTAAAATAAAACTTAGGATATATTACAACGAAAAAGATTTAGTTTAAAGATTAATTTTTAATTTTGTATAAAATAATAAATTGAGTGCATGAAAATTTTAGTGCTGATACCAAGAGTCCCCTACCCACTTGAAAAAGGAGATAAATTGCGTGCATTTCATCATATTAAATCCTTATCAAAAAATCATGAAATAATTTTATGTGCTTTAAATGATTCAAAATTACATATTAAGGCAATTGTTTCTTTAAAACCATTTTGCAAATCAATTCACTTTATAAATATCTCTTTCCTGCAAAAATCTTTAAATATTCTGATAGCATTTTTTTCAGGAAAGCCTTTACAAGTTGGCTATTTTTATAATAAAAAAGCACAGAAAAAAATCAACAGAATAATTAAAGAAACAAAACCCGACCACATTTTTTGCCAGTTAATTCGTGTTACCGAATATGTGAAAAATTTAGACATCCCCAAAACTTTAGACTATCAAGATGTTTTTTCTAAAGGCGTTGAACGGAGAATTCAATCGGCATATTTTTTAAAAAAACAAATTTTCAAACTTGAATATAAAAGATTATTAAAATACGAAAATGATATTTTTTCTTTCTTCGACAATAAAACCATAATTTCAAAACCTGACCGTGACCTTATCCCCCACCCCGAAAAAGAGAAAATTCATATTATTCCAAACGGTGTTGACTATGATTATTTCAAAGCTGTAGAACAAAAAAAAGAATATGATATTTTGTTTACCGGAAATATGGGATATCCGCCAAACGTAAATAGTGTCGAATATCTTGTTAAAGAAATTTTGCCTGAAGTTTATAAAATAAAACCCAATGTAAATTTATTGATAGCAGGAGCAAATCCACACATCAGAGTAAAAAACTTAAAATCAGAAAAAGTTCATGTCAGCGGATGGGTAGAAGATATGCGTGAATGTTACAAGAAATCAAGAATTTTTATTGCTCCCATGCAAATAGGAACAGGATTACAAAATAAACTTCTCGAAGCTATGGCAATGAAACTGCCCTGCATCACTTCGCAACTTGCCAACAAAGCTCTCGAAGCTAAAAATAATTTTGAAATTCTAATCGGCAACAATCCTTCCGAATATGCTAAGCACATTATCTCTTTACTTGAAAATGAAGAATTTTCTAAAAGCATTGCCGCTAAAGGCTATGAATTTGTTCATAAAAATTTCAACTGGGAAACAGCCACAAAAAAATTAGAGGAGATAATAATTCAAACAAAACCTACTCCTTAACAACTTTAAAAACTGTTGATTCACCTTCATCTTTCTTTATTTCAAATAAAAAAAAATTACACCCTAATTCTTCAGAACTTTTCGTAATAAGTTTAAATATTCATCTAAATTTATAACATTTGCATCTTTTGTTATTGGAAAACCTTTATCTATCATACAAATTAAATGAGCTTTTTGAATATTCATTTTGGGAAATAATATTTTAATACTATCAATAGATTTTAACATTGCCGGTTTTGGTGTTTTAGTAACTTTAATTTCAAAAGGATAAATTTTATCTCCCGATTGAATCAATAAATCAATTTCCTGATTATTGCTTGTTCTTAAAAAGTAAACAGGATTAAATAATCCATTATTATTGAGGAATTTCAAAGTTTCTGAAACAATAAGATTTTCAAACAATGCCCCTGTCATAATTCCATAGCTTAGTTGTTCTTTATTGTAAATTCCTGTCAGATAACAAACTAATCCTGAATCGAGCCAATATACTTTAGAACTTTTAATAATTCGTTTTCCCAGATTTTGAAAATATGGTTTCAGTGTATAAATAATCTGGCTTGCTTCTAATATCGACACCCAATTTTTTATGGTTCCTACGCTAACTCCAATTTCCTTTGATATAACTGAATAGTTTATTAACTGCGAGCATCTTGCTGCTAAAATCCTTATGAATTGAGCAAAGGTTCTTATATCTCCAATATTATAAATGGATTTCATATCTCGTTCAAGATAAGTTTGTATATAACTACTATACCAAATTCGTGAATCACTTCTTTTATTTGTGCATAATTCAGGATACAAACCATTTAAACATGCATAGCTAAAAAATGCTTCTGTACTTTTAGTTTTAGCATTGAAGTATTTCTCTTTCGCTAACTCTGAGTAAGACATGGGAAATAAACTTAACAATGCTATTCTCCCTGCTAATGTTTCACTTATTCCTTTCATCAAGGAAAATTGCTGCGAACCTGTGATTAAATATTTTCCATAATGCAATTTATCATTATCAATTTCTATTTTCAAATATGATAGTAAATTGGGAACATATTGAATTTCGTCTAAAATTGTTTTATCTCTAATCTCAGTCATAAAAAGAGCTGGGTCAAATAAAGCTCTTTCTCTAACCAATAAATCATCAAAACTTATGTATTTGAATTTATCTCCAAAAAGTGTTTTTAAGAGCGTTGATTTACCTGTTTGTCTTGCTCCTGTTATGGCAACTGAAGAGAAAGATTTTAGATGATTTTGTAATTGTTTTGATATGGTTCTTTGTATATACATTTATGTAATTTTAAAATACCATTGCAAATATACATAATCATTTTAAAAAAAACAATACTAATTTATTTTTTTTATTTCGAATAAGTATCAAAAATTAAGAAAAATAGATAACAGATATATAAATCCAATTATGAAAAGAAACAAAAACCTACTTCTTCACAACCTTAAAAACTGTTGATTTACCTTCATCTGTCCGTATCTCAGCAAAATATAAACCTTTAGCACCATCAATTTTAAAACTTTTTGATTAGTGGTTTTATATGTTTTAGTTAAAACAACTTGCTCGAGAACATTTCTTAGAGAAATTTCAATTCAATTGTATATATTATAAAGGAATTCTTACACCAACACTTAAAGAAACCGAAGCAGGTATCTCTACTTCTACAGTTTGTCCATCAACAGTATTAACAGGAAGTAAAAGTTTTAAATCTGCAAATAAATATCCAAAATCAAGATCAAATTCCCCACCAATTCCAATATCAAGAGTAAAGTTTGACAATGATTCTTTAGCCCCATCATCCATAGAAGTATAATACAAATTATCGTTAAAATCACCCAAGGTAGTAGTTACAGCTCCCATCATTAAACCAGCTTCAGCAATTCCATAAAGTCCAAAATCGTCTTCACAATCATTTACCAAATAATATTTCCCGCCAACAAATACATGATATAAAGACACTTTATAATCAACATCAACATCTATTTGAGATGGAGATGTCATACTACTAAAAGAATTTCCATAAGTGTAATCAGAATATGTAGAAGGTATAAAATAGTTAAAACCTGCAGTTATTACTATCTTTTCTGATTTAGCATAATCTCCTTTAACACCTATTCCAAAAGTATTAATACCTGTTTTTCCAAATAAATGAATAAAGGACGCCTGACCTCCTAAACTAATTTGAGCATTTACTTGAATCGAAAGAAATGTGACAAATAAAACAATTACAATTTTTTTCATAGTTTTCATTTTTTTAGTTTTTAATTAAACAATTTATTTAATTTATTTTATATTAAATTTGGTTAGAATCATTATCATAATTACAATTAACTCTAAAAAACTACACCATTCATATTACTCTCTTTTTTCTTTTATTTATTTGTTTTTTGCAAACATACTAATTCTAATTTAATTATCCAAATACTATATAAAATAATATAGTATAATTTTGTCAATACTATTATTATTCCGTAATTTCTTTAATTAGCTATCTTATAAACAAATTACATTAGAAATAAATTCTATACTTATGTTAATAATATATAAACTGTGGTTTCTAGTTAGAAAAACGTTGGGAAGGATTTATTATCAAGTAAAAACTTATTCCTTCACAATCTTAAACACTGTTGATTCACCTTCGTCTGTCCGTATTTTTATAAGAAAAATTAGTACTATTTTTTTTACATCACATTTGTTTTAATACGATTATCACTACTTTTGTTATTCTATACTCAACAATAGAAATAGAAAAATCTAATAACTTATGGAATCTATAAGTATCAAAAACTTAATTGAAGGTAGTGTCCACATTAGTGTGTCTATTGCATGTAAAAAGTTTTCAATAAATTAACAAGTATTTTTCATTTTCATTACTGATTATTTAGCAATCTGGGTTCAAATTTAAAATTATAAATTGGATAT
>Ga0307991_1001381_pt1 | contig 16932 bp, 13 predicted proteins | sample EllFjometagen131_FD_203146 | JGI IMG/M metagenome (GOLD analysis project Ga0307991, IMG submission 203146) | Marine microbial communities from Ellis Fjord, Antarctic Ocean - #131 | ecosystem: Environmental > Aquatic > Marine > Unclassified | place: Southern Ocean | collected 2014-10-08
ATTTTTCATAAAACCAATCCTTCGTCTTTAAATATTTTAATTTCTGATTAATGTTATTTTATTTCTTCCTGTATCTTTTGAAATATATAATGACTCATCTGCTTTTTTGATATACTCTTCAGGTGAACTATAATCTGTTTTTGGAATTTTTGAAATTGCTCCAATACTTATAGTAAATTTTATATTGGTATTATTATATATAAAATCATTGTTTTCGACTTTTCTTCTTAATTTCTCAAGAATAATTACAAAATCTTCTTCAGATTTAGAAAAATAGTAAAATACAAATTCTTCTCCACCATATCTAGAAATATTATCTATGTTTCTTTTTAAATTTTCTTGTAGCAAATTCCCTAATTCTTTTAAGCAAAAATCACCTGCCAAATGACCATATGTATCATTTATATTTTTAAAAAAATCAATATCAATTATTGCAAAATGAAGATACATTTTTTCTCGTAAAGCTAATTTGAAATCATTTTTAAAATTATCATTAAAATGTCTTCTATTTTTCAATTGAGTTAGTTCATCAGTTAGAGATGCATTTTGTAATTGATTATTTAAAACTTTCAATTCTTTTTTTTGATTTTCTATTTTTTCAGTTCTTTTTTGAACTAAAAATTCAAGATTATCTATATGGTTTTTTAACTCTTCTCCAATATAATTGAAATTATTTGCTAATAATTTAACTTCATCTTCATATTCTTCCTTAATTTCTATTTGATGAAAACTATGTATTTTATGTTTTTTTATAATTTTAACTATTTCTAATATCGAATAAGTTGTCTTTTTTGTAATATGTTTTGATATATTAAATAATAAAACAAGTATAAAAATAAATAACAATATAAAAATAATAATTGCAGTATACATATATTTATATGCACTCTTTTTTGATTCAGTAATATAAAAATAACCATCCTCAAAAAAACTAACACCAAATTTTGCTTCATTAATTATAATATATTTTTTCAAAAAAGTTTTTTCCAACATTTTAGAATTATAAATATCTGTAATAAATAGAGTTTCTTCAAAATTTGTTATAAACATTTTATCTTTTGATAAATTTATACTTTTAATATAGTTTTGAAATAATTCTGACAAATTCAAAATAATAATTAACTCTCGTGTTTGATCTATATTTTTTATTAAATTAACAAAAAGTGTTTTTTCATAAATAAATATTACTTCTTTATTTCGATAAGTTTCTTTTCCTCCAGAAACTATATTTATTTGATTATTTTCTCTAATCTTTACTTCTGTCAATATTTCATTTTTTAAGACCAACTGAGTAAATTTTTTTTTAAAGATTTTTTCTGCATAATTTCTAATTAATTTATTTTTATCAGATAAGAAAACCATATCATTACTAGATGAAATTTCTTCCATCAAAGCCTCAGTTCCTGAAATATTTAAAGTTAAATAATTTTCAAAATTTTTATTGAGCAAAAAAACCTCTCTATTCTTAGATGAATTTATAAATATAAATAATAAACTAAGAGTAAAAATCAAAAAAAAAGCTACAACTATTATATTTGTAATTAAAAAATATTTAAAAATCTTATCCCTTATTTTCATTTTATTCCCTTTCGCTTATTTTTTATAAATATCTTTATATTCAGAATATGTTAAACCCAAGTATTTTTGAAAAAATATATTAAATTTCGTAGTTTCTTTATATTTTTTTATAAACTCAGAAAGTTCTTTATTTAATTTATGCGTTTTATAAGAAGTACAAAATGCTAAATATTCAATCCTATCATTCGCAGCAAATAAAAGTTTAAGATTTTTTCTAGTATTTGAGTTTCCAAATATTTTAGGAAAAAGAACAAATGAATCTAACATAGAAATATCTGCATATCCTTCTTCAATTTGATAATATAAAGAAAACGTCTCCGCCATATGTTCTGATGGAATTAATAAGATTTCAACTTCATCAGGAGATATCTTTTTTGGAACTCCAATATATGAAAATTCATTGTTTTTTACAGAAACTTTATTAATAACATATTTGATATTTCTTTTATCTAATTCTGTTTTAATTGTAGTGTAAAAATTAAGAGCCTCCATAGTTATAAATTTTTTGCCTTTAAAATTTTCATAATTATCAACTTTTATACTTTTTTTTGTAAAAAATATTTCAAAAGTCTCAATAAATGGTACCATATTTACTATCTTTTTTCTTTTTTCAGTAAGGGTAATTATATCAGTCGCAATATCTATTTCATTATAAATATCAGGTGTTTCTAATTTTGTTGACATAATTTTTCCATCTTTTGTCCAATAATCTTTAAATTTATTTATAGTATGAACTTTTATTTTCACTCCTAAATAATCTGCAAATTTTTGAGCTAACTCAAAAGAAAACCCTGGCTTTTCTATATTTTTAGGTTGATAAATTGATTCTGCTGGAATATTTCTAATTCCAATGATTAAATATCCTGATTCTTTTATTTCTTCTAAATCTCTCGCAAATATAAAGCTTGACATTAAAAACAAATAAATAATGATTTTTTTCATCATATTTTACTTCCTCCTAAAAATTATTTAAATCCTTGTAAATTATACTTTAAATCATTCAGAATGTCAAATAATCATTATTTTTATTAGCTTTATTAAGTTGTTTACAAAAACAAAAAAGATATCCTAAGATATCTTTTTTGTTTTATAATTAATTTATAATTTTTACAGTTCCATCTTCCATTACTTCTCCAAAAAGGATTTTTCTTGATTTTTTATTCATAATCTTTACATTTTCACCTTTATATCCATTTTCTAAAGCTTTGCCTGTTGATTTTATTATTATTCCTTTATTTGCAATAAATAAAATAACATTATCATTTCTTTTAAATAATTTTTCCTTCATAAAATCAGATTTTTTTAATTCTGACCCGCTTTTCATATTTCTTTTAAACACATTATTTTCTAATTCCAAAATATTTTCTACAATTTGTGTATTTGAACTACTTTTTTGATAAATAACAGAATCTTCATATATAACTAAATCTTCTGAAAAAAGTTCATCTCTTATAACATCTCTATTTAAAACCATTTTTTTTATTTTTTCACCTATTTTAATTTTAACAAATATTCTAGTATTAATAATATTATCTATTTTAATTTCAATGGTAAAATTTATATTTCCTAAATTAATACCATCCAATCTTGTATTATTAAATGCAATTTCTTTATTACCCAAAGGTAAATTCATCTTATCTTCCATCTCAAAATCTATATCATAAACTACTTTATTTAAATTGTATTTTGATTTTATAAGATTATTTATTGCTTTTTTGATTTCACTTTTTTGAATTACTTGATATTCTCTTAATATAATGATTATTTCTGGTATTTCATTATATTCTCTTTCATCTATGTTAAATTGCAGTAACTTCGCCTTTAAATATATTCCATTTAATGTTTTTTCTTCTCCAGCTTTTGGAGAGTATGTTAATTGTATATCCATTGCTTTTTCTTGTTGTTTTTCACTATCAAAATCAACAACATCACTTAAATATACCTTTTCATTATTTACTCTTACTAATCTTTTGATATTTATTCCAAATATTGATTGATTAATAATTAATATCAATATTATTATATGCCTTACCTTCATTCAATCACCTATCTTTTTAAGTTGTTTGCCAATTGTAACATAGTATCTGAAGTTTGAATAGATTTTGTATTTATTTCATACGCCCTTTGAGCTGTAATCATATTTACCATCTCTTCTACTACTTTCACGTTTGAAGTTTCTAACATACCTTGAGCTAAACCTCCAAATCCATTTGCTCCAGGAGTTCCAATTTCAGCATCACCTGATACAGATGTTCTCTTAACATAATTTTTACCAATATTTGTTAGTCCTGCTGTATTTACAAATCGAACAGTTTCTATATTTCCAATTGTTTCAGATGTATTTTCATTTCCTACAGTCATTGAAACTGTTCCATCTGATCCGATTGAAATTTTATTTGCTTCAGGAGGAATTACAATTGATGGCTGTAAAGTATATCCATCGGCAGTAACCAATTCTCCTGTACCTGATTTTTTAAATGACCCATTTTTTGTATATGCCATACTTCCATCTGGCATTAATATTTGAAAATATCCTTTTCCTTGTATTGCTATGTCAAAGTCACTATCTGTTTGTTTCATTTCTCCTGTAGTCGCTATTTTCTGTGTTCCTACAGCCTTTACTCCATTACCTACTTGAAGACCTATTGGTGCACTTGCTCCTGCTGTATTAGTCGCTCCTGCTATTGATTTTGTTTGATATATCAAATCTTGAAAATCTACTCTACTTTTCTTAAATCCACCTGTATCCACGTTTGCCAAATTATTTGAAATTACATCCATATTTAATTCTTGAGCCAACATTCCAGATGCTGCACTCCAAAGTGATGTCATCATAATTAATCATCTCCTATATAAAAGTTGTTTTATTTTTATTTTCATAATTATTATCGACTTTTTTATAAAGGACTTTAATTTTTTAATCAAATAATCTCTTTAATTCATCTAAAGAAATCTTTTTTGAGACATCTTTTTTTACGTTTATAATATTATCAAAAATCTCTTTCTTTCTTTTTTGAATTTGCAATATTTTCTCTTCAATTGTATTTCTTGTTATGAGTTTATATACTGTTATATTTCTTTTTTGACCAATTCGATGAACTCTGTCAGTTGCTTGATTTTCTACCATTGGATTCCACCAAGGATCAATATGAATAACTGTATCTGCTGATGTTAAGTTCAATCCAACTCCACCCGCTTTTAATGAAATGAAAAATATTTTAATATCTTCATTTTCATTAAATCTTTTAACTCTTTCTTGCCTTTTATTACTTTTTCCTGTTAACATTTCATATTTTATTTTTTTCTTTATAGCCACTTTTTCTAATATTTCTAGCATTTTTACAAATTGTGAAAAAACTAGTATTTTATGACCACCTTCTATAGCTTCTTCTACTAATTCTTCAAAAACTTGTTGTTTGATTGAAGAAGCTTTTGTATCTTTATCAATTAATTTAGGATGATTACAGACTTCCCGTAAATAAGTTAAAGCTGCAAAAATTGTGAAATATGAAGTTCTTTCATTATTTTTTATTGCTTTATTAATTTTTGCTTTCATTTGATCAAAAATTTTATCATATAAAACTTGTTGTTTTTTTAATAAATTGATTTTTATGATTTTTTCTGTTTTTTCTGGTAGATCTTTTAAAACTTCCTGCTTTGTTCTCCTTAATAAAAATGGTGCTGTTTTATATTTTAAATAATTCTCTCCTTCTTCACTTTTGTATTTTTCATATTTCCCTAAATAACCGGGCATTAAAAATTCAAAAAGTGTCCATAATTCTTTAGCACTATTTTCAATAGGAGTTCCTGTCAATGCTAATTTATATTTAGTTTCAATACTTGAAGCTGCCTTCCATCCAAGGGTCTTATTATTTTTTATATTTTGAGCTTCATCCAAAATCAAATATTCCAATTGTAGCTCCATCAAATATTCTAAATCTTGTTTTAACAAACCGTATGAAGTTATTATTATTCCTGCTTTTTTGATTTCTTTTCTTATTTCTCTTCTTTTTCTTATTTCTCCGTCATATATTATATAGTCTTTTGTTTTTAAAAATTTTTCCAATTCATCTGCCCAATTATAAATTAATGATTTGGGAACAACTATTAGTATTAATTTCTTTTTATATAATTCTTCAATTAATGTAATTACTTGTAATGTTTTTCCTAATCCCATATCATCTGCCAATATTCCTGAAACATTTAGTTCTCTTAAAAATTTCAGCCATTTTACACCTTCTTTTTGATATGGTCTCAATATTTTATTCAATTTTTGATTTTTGATTTTCATTTCTTTTAAAATATCTTCTTGAAATTTTAAACTGCTATTTTGTTTCAATTTTTCCAATCTACACAATATATTTTCTTTTAAATCTTCATATTGTTCTTCAATATTGATTTCTTCTTTATTTCGAATAAGGTATACATTTTTTCCTTTTGTTAACATTCCTGTTCTAGAAATTTCATCTAATTCATATTTTTTCAATTTTTGATCTTTTATTTTATATTGAATATCTATTTTCCCACCACTACTATTTACATCTACTTTTACATCTCCGATTAATTTAATGTCTTTTATCCCAATTTTTTCCCAGTTTTTATTTATCTCAAAGTAATCTTTTTTGAAAAAATATTGTCCAGTATAAAAAACTTCTTCTTTTAAAAATATATTTTCTCCTCCAAAAAAACTTATAAATTCTTTATATTCATTGTCATCTACTTTTTCCCATTCACTTTCACTCAATTGTTTATAACTCAAATCCACTTTTAAAATATTTATGTTTTCATAAATATTATTTTGTATTTGTATTTTTGGTACTAAGATATATTTGTTTTTATGCGGTTTAAATTCAATTATATATTTGGTTTCTTTCTTATATAATATCTTTTCCTCTAAAGTTTCACTCAATTCTATTTCGTTTTCTTCCATATAATTTCTTAATCTTTCAAATAAAAAATCAGGTTCTACTTTTTTGTTGTTTTCACTTAGTAAATTTTCATTATTTAAAAAAAAATTATTTTTGTTTTTTTTAGAAATATCTTTAATACTTATTATATTATTTTTAATATCTACTTTGTATTTTGATTTTTCAATTTTGATTTTCTTATCTTTAATATATAAATTTTGTAATCCCAATGCAATGTCATTATTTATTTTATATCCTTTATTAATAACTAAATTATAGATTAAATTTCTTTCTATCGAAGGGATTTCTTCTAATATCATTTTTACATTTGCATCATATTTTGTATATCCGCCAATCCAATTCCTTATAACACTTTCATAGTTTGCAATTAATTTCCCATCTTTAATTTCATATTCATATCTTTGATATTTCGAATTTGTTTTTCTTTCAAATTTATGTTTATTTAAAAATTTTAAAATAACTGCTAAACTATGTTTACATCCATATGAAAAAATACATGAACAAGTAAATGTAGAATAAAATTCTTTTTTGATATTCAAAAACAATTCTACAGTTTCTATTCCACTTTCTTTTCTTACTTTTGCTTCTATATAATAAGTATCATCTAATTCTTTTTTTTCACTATATGAAATAATATTCCCATGTTCATATAGTTTTTTTCCATCTAAATATACTTTTTTTTCATTTATCGCCCTATAAAAATTCAATAACATTAAAAACTCCTTATAATTTTTATTCCTATATTTTTTGCCTTTAAGTTTCTGCTTCCACCACAAAAATAACCTTCCAAAATTTTGGAAGGTTATTATCTATTAATTAATGTTTTCATTTTTTTAATCAGAAATTAATAATCCTTCTAAAATATCATTTTCAGATACAATTATTCTTTTTTGAGATAAATAGTTCATTATAGTTTTCAATAAAAATGTTCCTGCAACTATTACATCTGCTCTTTTTTGTTCCAATCCTTTTATTTTCTTTCTTTCTTCCAAATTTTTACCGTCTAATAATTTTAAATTTTGATTTATTTTATCAATACTCAAATTATAACGGTGTATCTTTTGACTATTGTATTTTTTCATTTTTTCTGCTATTGATACTTGACTAGTAATAGTTCCTGCCACACCAATTAGAATATATTCTTCTTTTTTCATTGGCAGTAGTTCTTCTAATTGTATATTTATCCATTTTTCAGCATTTTTATAATTTTCTTCACTATAAATATCATCTTTAAAAAACTTATCTTTTAGTCTTACTGCTCCAACATCTATACTTTTCACCATTTTAATGTCATTATTATTCCCAAATATAAATTCAGTGCTTCCTCCACCAATATCTACTACTAAAACATTTTCTTTATACCCGTCAGTCATTACTCCTGCAAAAGAAAGTTTCCCTTCCTTTTTACCATCGATAACTTCAATTGATAAATTCGATTCTTTTGTAGCTTTTTCAAAAAAATCATCTTTATTTTCTGCATCACGACTTGCACTAGTTGCTATTGTTCTATAAATTATTGATCCAAAATCAATTCCAATTTTTTTATATTTTCTTAATATTTTAATCGTTCTTTCAATTGCTTCTTTTTTCAAATATCTATTTTTATCGACATCTTCTCCTAATCTAGTAATCTCAACAAATTTTGAATAAACCTTATTAATTTTATTGTGAAAAACTTCTCCTGTGCATAACCGAACACTATTTGTACCTATATCAATTACTGTTTTCACATCTTTTCCTTTAATATTATTATATACTTTTGTTAAAATTTCTTTAGAAATAGTCAACATTTTTACCTTTCCAATTCTTTCTGGCAAAATAAATTTAATTTCACCATTGTTCACTTTTTTGTCATGACCAAATATTTCTAATACTCTTTCTAAATTATATTTTGGTATTATATAATCCATTCCAAATTTTTCAAATATTCCATTTTGTTTCTCTATAAAATCACTTGAAACCATTCCTAATTCTTTTGCTATTTCTGCTGCAAATACCATTCCATAAGTAACTGCTTCTCCATGTCTATAAATTTTATATTTTGTCAAATTTTCAACTACGTGTCCATAAGTATGACCATAATTCAAAAAAGCACGTATCCCTTTTTCTTTTTCATCTTGAGATACAATTTCTGCTTTTATTTCACAAGAACGTTTAATTGTTTTAATTATAGTTTTGCTATCCAATCTCAATATTTCATCACTTTTTTGAAATAAAAATTCGAAATACTCTTCATCCCAAAGAACACCATGTTTTATTATTTCAGCTAATCCTGTTTTAATTTCCCTCATATCCAAAGTTTGTAATACCGAAATATCAATATATACTAATTTAGGCTGATAAAAACTTCCAATAAGATTTTTCCCTCCAGGCAAATTAAGAGCTACTTTCCCTCCAATACTTGCATCAACTTGTGCTAATAAAGAAGTTGGTAATTGAATAAAATCAATTCCTCTCATAAAAGTAGAAGCTACATATCCTGATAAATCACAAACAACTCCTCCTCCTAATGAAACTACCAAAGAATTTCTATCAAAATTATTTTCCAACATAAAATCATAAATTGGCATAACTGTTTCAATTTTTTTATATTCTTCTCCATCAGGTATTTCAAAATAAGAAACTTCGCCTATTTTTTCCAATTCTTTTTTGATTTTTTGAGCATATAAAGGACCAACTTTATCATTTGAAATCAATAAAATTTTGCCATATTCACCAATATAGTTATTTAATTCTTCATATATATGTTCTCCTATAATAATATTATAACTTTTTTCTTTTAAATTAACTCTTAATTTATCCATTTATATCCCTCATTTCATTATTCTTTTTATGCTTTATTATGTACGTTATTTTAAAAACATTATACCATATTCACGTTTTTTTATAAAGAGTTCTAATCAAATTTCATAATATTATTTTGAATTAAAAAAAGAGATGATATAATATCATCTCTTTTTTTAGTTTAATTTTGATCTTTATTTATTCTAGAGCAACTATTCTTTAAAGAACAAGAATTACATGCACCACCTTTATTTTTTAAAGTCTTTATCAACATTTTTATCCCAATCATTAACGCAACTAAGACTATTAATACTGCTATTATTGTTTGTACCATTTTGATCACACTCCTTTACATTAGATAAATAAAAGTCCTATTCTATAAGCAATAAAGCTAAATGTATATGCTATTGCAATCCCATAAGTAACAGAAAAAATAGTCCATTTCAATGAATTTGTTTCTCTTCGTATTGCTGCAATAGTTGCAACACACGGTACATATAAAAGAACAAATACCATCAAAGCATATCCTACAGCTTTATTCATTCCATTATCTTTCATCTTTTTAGCCAAGCCTTCTCCAGTTTCTCCTCCTGAGCCGTATAAAACGGAGATTGTACTTACCACAATTTCTTTTGCTACTATTCCAGTTCCCAAAGCTATTGCTTCTCTCCAACCCATTCCCAATGGTTTAAAGACTGGTTCAATTGCATGACCAATTTGTCCAATATAACTTTTTTCGATTTTTTCTAATTTCTTTGAATTTTCTAATTTTTCAATCAATTTTGTTTTTTCTTCTGTATCTGTTAATTTTGAAATTTTTACTTCCTGTTTTTTAATTTTTTCTGAATAATTTACATTAGTTGGAAAATATCCCAAAACCCATATCAAAATTGAACCTATCAAAATTACTCCACCCATTTTTTTCAAAAACATTGATGCTCTATCCCACATATGAATCAATAAAGACTTTTTTGTAGGAGTTCTATATGGTGGTAATTCCATTACAAACGGTACTGATTCTGATTTAAAGAAGAATGTTTTTAATAATTTAGCTGTTAATATTGCAACAATTATTCCCAAAAGATATATTGAAAAAATCACATTTCCTGCATTTTTTTCAAAAAATATTCCAGCTATTAAAATATATACTGGTAATCTTGCAGAACAACTCATAAATGGATTAACTAATGCAGTTACAATTCTATCTTCTTCATTTTCCAAAGATCTTGCCGCCATTATTCCCGGCACATTACAACCAAATCCCATAAATAATGAAATAAAAGCTTTTCCATGCAATCCAAGAAAATGCATTGCTCTATCCATTATAAAAGCAACTCTTGCCATATAACCAGAATCTTCCAATATCGCAATCATTAAAAACAATAAAACTATTTGAGGTAGGAAAACTAATATTCCTCCAACTCCTCCAATTATTCCATCGACAATTAAATCTTTCAACATTCCTGCACTCATTAGATTATCTACTATTGAGGCAATCCCAAAAACACCCTTTTCGATATAGTTTGCAAAATAAGCTCCTACATTAAAAGTCAAAGTAAAAGTCAACCATAAAATCGCTCCAAATATAGGCAATCCTAACCATTTATTTAAAATTATATTATCTACTTTTTCTGTGAAATCAATTTTAGTAAAATCTATCTTTTTTGTTTTCACACATTCTCTTGTCAATCCCATAGCAAATCCATATTTTTCTTCTGTTATTATATCTGCTACATTTTCTCCTAATAATTTGAATAACTTTTCTTTTTCCTTTTCTACAAAACTTTTAATTTTATTTCCTTTTTCTAATTTAGAAATGATTTCAAGTATTTTTGGATCACTTTTTAATAATGTAATAGATAACCATCTTAAACTATACTTTTCTTTTAATCCTTTTACATTAGTCAATACTGTAGTGATTTTTAAAATTGCTTTTTCAATTTCTTTATTATAAATTAAATTTCTATTAACTTCTTTTTTGATACCTTTTTTTTCTTTTTCTATTATAGCATCTAATAATTCATTAATTCCTTTTTCCTTTTTTGCAATAATAGGAGTTACTTTATTTTTCAAAAAAGTTTCCAATTTTTTTAAATCTATTTTAATTCCTTTTTTTTCTACTTCATCATACATATTTATTACCATAAAAATATTTGTTTCTAATTCCATTAATTGACTTGTCAAATATAAACTTCTTTCCAAAGTAGTTCCATCAACAATATTTATTATTACATCCGGTTCTTCTTCTACAATATAGTTTCTTGAAACAATTTCTTCTATACTATTTGGTTCTAAACTATATATTCCTGGTAAATCTACAATTTCAAATTCATATCCTTTATATTTAAATTCACCTTCGACTTTTTCTACTGTTACTCCTGACCAATTCCCAACATGTTGTTTTGCTCCAGTTAAAGCATTAAATAATGTTGTTTTTCCACAATTAGGATTTCCTAATAGAGCTACTTTTATTGTTTTCACTTTTCATCCTCCATTTTCCGAAATCCTTTTCTTCCTAATCCTCTTCCTAATCCTCTTCCTCTTCCATCTCCTAAACCTTTAATACATATATTTTCAATACCATCTATTTTTATAAATCTTGCTTCTGATTTTCTTAGAGAAATATTATTTCCCATTAGTGAAATTTCCATTGGATCTCCTAAAGGAGCTCTTCTTCTCATAAAAACTTCTTTATCTTCTCTAAATCCCATTTCCATCAATTTTTGCTTTAGTTGTGAATTATCATCTATCATTGTAATTTTTGCTTTTTGACCTGGTCTTAATTCATTTAAGAATTTTGTCATTTATCTCTCCTTTCATATACTTTGATAATCAAAGTATATCATTTTCTTAACTCTATGTCAACACTTTTATATAAGTCAAAAAAAAAGAAAACCTAGTTTATTAGGTTTTCTTTTAATTAAATTCAACATTAATAAAATATTCTTCAAAGAATATTTTAGAATGTTTTAAATTATATATTTTTAGGTAAAACTTTATTTAATACAACTCCAATTATTGCTGCTACAGCCAATCCAGAAATAGTAACACCGTGTACTAAACTAACATTATTAATAGCAATACCTAAAACTAATATTAAAGATGCAATTATTAAATTTCTACTATGTGCAAAATCTAATTCTGCTTCAACTAATGTTCTTACTCCAATACTAGCAATCATTCCAAATAATATTACACTTATTCCTCCCATTACTGGTAAAGGTATTGTTTGAATTACAGCTCCCACTTTACCAACCAAACTTAATATGATTGCATAAACTGCCGCTATTCTTAAAATTGATGGATCATATACTTTAGTAACTGCTAAAACTCCTGTATTTTCACTATATGTTGTGTTTGCTGGTCCACCTAATAATCCAGCTACAAGAGTTGCTATTCCATCTCCAAGCATTGTTCTATGGATTCCAGGATCTTTGAAAAAATCTTTTCCTACTACAGCCCCATTTGTCGTAATATCTCCAATATGCTCGATAAAAACAACTAATGCAATTGGAGCTATTGATAAAATACCTGTCCAAGTAAATTTAGGTATTGTCATTAAATCTGCAAAAGCATCTTTAGGCATTCCAATCCAAGAAGCTTCTGCTATTTTTGTAAAATCAACTAAACCAAAAGCCATTGAAAGAAGATAACCTAATACTACTGATATCAAAATTGGAACTAATCTAAAATAACTTTTTTCTAATACCGATATCGTAACCATTGAGATAATTACTACCGAAGCTATAATCAAAGGAATTAAAGCAAATGTACCTTTCTCACTAGAGTAACCAACCATATTTAATGCTACAGGACTAAGTCTTAATCCAATAACCATTATAATTGGTCCTGTTACTATTGGCGGAAAAAATGATCTGATTTTTTCTACTCCAAAAACTTTAATTAACAAAGCCATCAAAATATATACTAATCCAGCCACCATAATTCCACCTTTAACAACTCCCAATCCTTGGGTTTTCAATGTTAATGCTATTGCTCCTATAAATGCAAAACTTGATCCCAAAAACACAGGCACCATCTTTTTTGTAACTAAATGGAATAATAATGTACCTATCCCTGCACTTAACAATGCCACTGTTGGATGTAATCCTGTCAAAAAAGGTACCAACACTGTTGCACCAAACATTGCTAAAATGTGTTGCAACCCTAAAACTAATTTTACTTTACCGTTAATTTTTTTCACTAATAATCCTCCTCTATTTTTTTATATTATTAAAAACAATATTATTTAATGAATATTATTTGAAAAAAATTTATCATTTTCATAGATAATCTCTGCAGACAATTTTTTAAAATTGTATCACAAATAAAAACAATTGTCAATTTTAGCCATAAATCCGATTATAATTCATAAGCATTATCGCAAAATTAACAATTACAATTAAATTTTTTTGAATTTTATACTTTACAAACAAAAAAGTGCTGAGATTTCTCTCAACACTTCATTTATTTATTTTTCTTCACCTTTTTTGTAAGCTCCGTCAGAACCAAATACATCAACTATTTTAGTTTTGTAATATACTCTCATTTGTTCTTTTGCAGGTCCTAAATATTTTCTAGGATCAAATTCACCTGGTTTCTCATTAAATATTCTTCTTATTCCTGATGTAAATGCTAATCTTCCATCAGTATCTACATTTATTTTTGCAACTGCTGATTTAGAAGCCAATTTCAATTGTGCATCTGGAATTCCAATAGCATCTTGTATTACTCCACCATTTTCATTTATCATTTTGATAAATTTAGCTGGTACAGATGAAGAACCATGTAATACTATAGCAAATCCAGGTATTTTTTCTTCAATTTCTTTTAATATATCTAATCTTATTTTAGGATCGTCTCCTGGTTTAAATTTATGTGCACCATGAGAAGTTCCAATAGCTATTGCTAAAGAATCTACTCCTGATTTAGCTACAAATTCTTCTACTTCTTCAGGTTGTGTAAATATATGCTCTTCTGCTTCAACATCATCTTCTACACCTGCCAAAACACCTAATTCAGCCTCAACTGTAACGTCTACTTTATGTGCATAGTCTACTACTTGTTTAGCTAATTTTACATTAGTTTCAAAATCAAGACTTGATCCATCAATCATTACTGATGAAAAACCATAATCAATACAATCTTTTGCTGTTTCAAAATCTGGACCATGATCCAAATGTAATGCTACAGGAATATCTGATCCCTTAGCTTTTGCATATGCAACTGCTGCTTGTCCCAAAAATGGTACGATTTCTTTTCCTATATATTCTCTTGCACCTTTTGAAACTTGTAAGATAACAGGTGATCCCATTTCTACACATGCTTCAATTATTGCTTCCATTTGCTCCATGTTATTAAAATTAAATGCTGGCACTGAATACCCCTCTGCATTTGCTTTTTTGAACATTTCAGTTGTGTTAGATAATCCTAAATCTTTGTAATTATACTTCATAATAACCTCCTCAAAGTTTTTATTAACTTGTGATTATTTTTAAATAACCATATTCTTACTATATCTTATCAAATTTTTCACTTAAAATCAAATTTTATTTATAATTCTTTGTATACTTTTTTCAATATTATTTCAAATGTCTTTTTTGGATTAAATTTATTCTTAAATAAGACAAATATTTCTGGTACTAGTTTTACTGTTATTTTTATTATTTTTTGATATTTTGAAAATCTTTTACCAAAACTTTTTTGAAAATCTATAGTCCATGATATCAATAAAATATCTACAATTTTTAATACTACTGTCAATCCAGCTAAAATTCCTTTTTTGGTAATATAAAATATCCAAAATTGTAAGACAACTTCTCCATCCGAAATATAAATAATCTGCATCAAAAAAGTTGATACAAAAAAGAAAATCATAAATTTCATTTTTAATATTTTTTGAATTAAATTAGTTTTTAAATAAACATTATATATTATGCTAATTAATAATATCAAAATAAATATTTTCATATCATTATTAATTAATGTTAATATAAATAAAAAACTACTTAATAACATCTGCTCCACCCATGTAAGGTCTCAATACTTTAGGAATAATTATCGATCCATCTTTTTGTTGATAATTTTCTAATATTGCTAATAATGTTCTTCCTACTGCTAATCCAGAACCGTTTAATGTATGTACAAAATTACTTTTCTTTTGTCCTTCTTCTCTATATCTTATTCCTGCTCTTCTTGCTTGAAAATCTTCCGTATTACTACATGACGATATTTCTCTATATTTATTTTGGAATGGTACCCAAACTTCGATATCATACGTTTTTGTTGCCCCAAATCCAAGATCACCTGAACATAAAGAAATTACTCGATAAGGTAATTCTAATCTTTTCAAAACTTCTTCTGCATTCAATAATAATTTTTCTAATTCATCATACGAATTTTCTGGTTTTACCATTTTTACCATTTCAACTTTATTAAATTGATGTTGTCTAATTAATCCTTTTGTATCTCTACCATATGAACCAGCTTCTTTTCTAAAACATGGAGTATATGCCACATAATATAATGGTAATTCTTTTTCATCCAATGTTTCTTGACTATGTAAATTAACTAATGGAACTTCTGCTGTAGGAATTAAAAATCTATCATCAGTTGTTTTAAAAGCATCATTTTCAAATTTTGGTAATTGTCCTGTTCCAATCATAGCTTCTCTCTTGACTAATACAGGAGGTAGTATTTCTTTATAACCATGTTCATCTGTATGTAAATCTAGCATGAAATTAATTAATGCTCTTTCCAATCTAGCTCCAAGTCCTTTATAAACTGTAAATCTAGCTCCTCCTATTTTTGCACCTCTTTCAAAATCCAAAATATCTAAAGATTCACCTAATTCCCAATGTGCTTTTACTTCAAAATCAAATTCTTTAATTTTTCCAACTTTTTTGATTTCCACATTGTCTTCTTCACCCTTTCCAATAGGCGTATCTTCACAATATATATTTGGTATAGTTAATTGAAAATATCTTATTTTTCTATCCAATTCTTTTACTTTTTCACCTAATTCTTTGATTTCTGAACTTACTTGTCCCATTTTATTCATGATTTCACTAGCATCTTTTTTGGCTCTTTTTAATTCACCAATTTCTTTTGATGCAATATTCTGTATATGTTTTAATGAATCCATTTTTTTTATAACTGTTCTTCTTTCTTCATCAATTTGTTCAAATTCACCTAAATCCATTTTAGCATTTCTATTTTTTAACATTTCTTCTAAAAACTCAATATTATTTCTGATATATTTTAAATCTAACATTTAAACCTCCTCTATTTTATCATATCCTATCCTTTTGATTTTATAATTTTGCTCTGTTTCTAATATTTCAAAAAATCTTTTTGGAGAAACTTCTTCTAAATATATTAATATTTTATTTTCTTCATAACTAACTTTTTTGATTTTAGATTTCATATCTCTTTTTTTAATTTTCCCTTTTTTATTCTTTATATGAATTATTTCTTTATTTAACAATAATTCTTTGAATTTAATTAACAATTCTTGATCTAAAATTTCTATTTCATATACCATAACATTGTAATCTTTTACTAAAGTGTGTCCCTGTCCTCTATCCATAACTTTTGTAACTTCAAATCCTCTAGGTGAATATTCATTCAGTCTCTTTAATAT
>Ga0307991_1001382_pt1 | contig 16920 bp, 12 predicted proteins | sample EllFjometagen131_FD_203146 | JGI IMG/M metagenome (GOLD analysis project Ga0307991, IMG submission 203146) | Marine microbial communities from Ellis Fjord, Antarctic Ocean - #131 | ecosystem: Environmental > Aquatic > Marine > Unclassified | place: Southern Ocean | collected 2014-10-08
ACGATATCTTGCGCCGTCTTCGCTATACCTTCGATTTTGGCGATTCAAAAATGATTGCCGTCTTTGGTTTGGCGGGTCATCAGGTGACTCGGGAACAAATCAGCGACTGGCTAAAAAAAGATGATGATCCTGCGTATCAGAAATGCAGCGACACTCAGCTGGCAATTTTTTTAAATGGTTTGATCAACGATAAACGCGGTAAAAGGGAAGGGCCACAACCCGAGCCGGAGCAGCGCTTAACGAACAACATTATTTTCTGGAAATTAAAAATCGCCTTAAACCTGAAATCCGAAGATATATTGGAGATTATGGACCTGGCTGATCTGTGCATGAGCGAACACGAATTAAGCGCGTTTTTTCGTAAACCGGGTCACAAAAACTACCGGGACTGTAGAGAGCAGATTTTGCGCAAATTTTTAAAAGGTGTGCAGCTTAAATATCGCGCGAACAGTTAATCGAAATTGCGGTATCCGGCCTGGTTTGTCTGGGCTATCCTTTTTATCCGCCCGGCAAGCCGGACGTGCTTCGAACCGCGCATTTTGCTAAGATCAAGGTGTCCACCCTGATTGTCCAAGGAACTCGGGATCCTTTCGATCGCCGGGAAGATGTGAACGGCGATGATTTACCCAGGGCCGCCAGGGTTATCCGGATGGAAGAGGGCAACCACGATTTTATGCCCCCCAAGGCCGGCAGTCTGTCCCATGAGGCCCACCTGGTGGCGGCCGCTTGCCGTATCTGAATTTGTTCTGGACCTGTAATTAAAGGTGATAGCAGCACTCATGCCGTTGTTGTGGTCGTGGCCGTGAAGTCGTCTGTCCTTGGAGGGGCGGCAGCCGTGATGAAAGGATTATAAAATGACAACTTTTAAGGTCGTATTCATGCCGCATAACCGGGAGGTTGCGGTGCGGGAGGGGGAAACCCTGCTTCGTGCAGCCATGGAAGCCGGGGTGCATATCAATGCCTCATGCGGTGGTGAAGGCGTGTGCGGAAAATGCCGCGTTATCATCGAATCCGGCAGCGTAGAAGGCGGCATCACTGAAAAATTGAGTCAGGAGGATCTTGAAAAGGGATACCGTCTGGCCTGCCGGTCGGTGGTCTGCGGCGATGTGACCGTGCGTGTCCCCGTTGAATCAGAGGTGGATGCAAGTGTTCTGAAGCTGCAGTTCTCCGTCCGAAAGAAAGCCGGCATCGTGCAGCCTGATTTTGGAGCACTCAAGGAGCAGGGGCTGTTTCTGCCGCCGGTGGAAAAACGATATCTGGATCTTCCCGAGCCCACGACCCCGGACAACATGCCGGATACCACCCGTCTGGTGAGTTTTTTAAAGCTGCACCACGATGAGCATCGCCTGGTGGTGAGCCTGCCGATGATTCGCAAACTCCCCGGCACATTACGGACCGATCATTTCCGGGTGACGGTCACCCTGGCCCGGCCGGTCCAGCCGGGCCGCAAATCCAAAATTATCAATATTGAACCCGGAGATACGAGTAATCGGAATTTTGCCATTGCTTTGGATATCGGCACCACAACGATTTACGGCGAAGTGATTGACCTGAAAAGCGGCAAGGTACTGGCCGAAGCCGCGGATTTCAACGGCCAGATCAGTTACGGGGAGGATGTCATCACCCGCATTGTGTTTACCGAAACCCCCGGGGGGCTTGAGAAACTCAATGCTGTTGTGCTCGAGACCATAAACCGGATTATCGGTAAAATTATCCGGCGGGCAAAAGTCGGGCGGGATGAGATCTCATCCATTACGCTGGCCGGCAACACCACCATGACCCAGTTGTTCCTTAAAGTGGAGCCCCGCTACATCCGGCGATCGCCCTATGTGCCGGCGGCGACGCTTTATCCGCCGATCAACGCGGTGAGCCTGGGACTGGATCTCGGTGAACATGTGGAAGCGCTTGTCTATCCTCAGATTTCAAGCTATGTGGGCGGTGATATCGTGGCCGGCGTGATGGGATCCGGAATCTACCGTGCCGAGGAATTGACCCTGTTTATGGATATTGGTACAAATGCCGAGATCGTCATCGGCAACAAGGACTGGCTGGCCTGTGCGGCCTGTTCAGCCGGCCCGGCTTTTGAAGGGGGCGGTGTGCAGTTCGGGATGCGGGCGACCAGAGGGGCCATTGAAGATTTTTCGATGCATTCGCACACTTTTGAACCCATGAATATCACCATCGGCAGCGTCCGGCCCAAGGGCATCTGCGGTTCGGGCCTGATCATCATGGTTGCTACCATGTTCGAGATGGGTATCGTGGACAGCCAGGGCAAGTACAACCGTGACTTGGGTACTCCGCGGATTCGTGAAAATGAAGGGGTGTGGGAGTATGTCGTGGCCTGGCAGGCAGATACCCAGATCGATCGGGATATTGTACTCACCGAGATCGATATTGAAAACCTGATGCGGGCCAAGGCGGCAATCTACAGCGGCTGTCAGACGCTGCTCAGTGAAGTGGGGCTGGATATCAGCATGATCGAACGGATTATCCTCGCCGGGGGGTTCGGCAGCTATATTGATCTGGAAAAAGCCATGACCATCGGGTTGTTGCCTGAAATCGATCCGGAGCGGGTCACCTTTGTCGGTAACAGTTCCTTGATGGGGGCACGCATGAGCGCACTGACCAACCGCATCCGCCTGGATGTGGCGGCTGTCATCCAGAGAATGACTAATTTTGAATTGTCGGAAACCCCATCGTACATGGACCATTATGTGGCCGCGCTTTTTTTGCCGCATACCGATATGAATATATTCCCCCGGCTAAAGGCACGGCTGAAAAATCGTAACCCGCTATAAGTGGTAGAAGGCCATTCATCATATGGAGCGCTACGCCTTTCAACGATCATCGCATGGCGCCCCGGGCAGGCCAGGATCAAACCATAGTGGAAAAAGTGGTCGGCATGAAGCAAAAACCTGCCGGAAAACAATAAAATCCATGCCGCATCCAGTTGCAGCCCGGTGCGGTAAAAATAGGAAAGGAGCAAGACAAAAATGACCTCCGACCAATCCCCTCTAAAGCAAAAATACACGTTTCTGGATTTTTTCTACACCATTATGACGGGTACAATTCCTTTTCTGGTGAGCTGCCTGGCCATAGCAAAGAGCTCCGTTTTTATGCTGGTGGTCTATATTGTTATAGGGCTGGCCGTCATTGTTATTATTTATCGGTTTTACTGCACCCACTGCCCTCATTATACCGGCACCGATAAGACCGTAAAGTGTATTTTTTTCTGGGGTATGCCCAAAGTCTTCAGCCCCATCCCCGGACCCCTGACAGGGATGGGGAAGGCCATCACCTTTCTGGCGGCCATTGTTCTGTTTGTTTTTCCCATCTACTGGCTCCTGGGCCGGCTTATGTTGCTGATCATTTATCTTTTAAGCAGTGCTGTCCTGGTGGTGGGTATCCGCAGAAATGAGTGTAGCCGGTGTATCTATTTTGACTGTCCCTCAAACACGGTCCAGAAAGATATGCGGACATAGGTAGACTTCAGGTGCTGTTTTGTGGTCATGACCGGGAATTCACTAAATTGAGCTGATAGGCATCCGGTGCGCAGGTAGCGCAAGCCGGTATCCGGGTGGCAGTTTCGGAGCAATCCGTATTTCTGCCGTGACCAAAGTCCAGTGCTCAGGCAGTCTTCTGACGGGGTTTTATCTTGTGCCACGCAATATAAAGCCAGGTGGCCAGAATGGCGCAGACCAGCCGTGGCACCCACAACCAGAAGGGATGGATGCCGAATGGCAGAAAAAGAACGGGATCTTCAATAACAGCGTGGTTGATGCCGATGGAAAGGTGCAGCCTGTCGAGCAGCACTTGCTTGAATTGGCCCTTTTTTGTCTCTTCGACTATAACGGCGGCGCCAAAAGCGAGACCGAACAGAACGGCCGTAAGCCACAGTATCCCCGTGGACTGATCGATGCCCATGAGTTTGAGCAGCGGCTGCAACACCCCCACCACACGGGAAACAACGTCGAAGGCCTTCATGATTTCGATGATGATCATGACACCGACGATAATCACCAGCATTTTGGCACACAGCACAAGCATCCCCTGAATCCACCCTGCAGTTACCGCGGAAAACGATGATGCAATGGGCTGGACAGAACCCGCTGCTGCCGTGACAACTTCACCCGGAATCAATAGCCGTCCGATAACCGCCGCCATACCCAGCGCGGCTGCCAATCTGACCAGGGTCGCAGTGAACGGGTTTACACCTGCCTTACCCTGAATGATACCTTCCTGTACAAGATTATGAGCGATCAGTAAAAAGACCGCCATAACGGTTATCTGTGCTGTTGTAAACGGCAGTACGGCTATAGCGGCAATGGCACCATAGATTCCGGCCAAAAGGCCAACGGTCAGGGGAAGAGCGGCAGCAGGCGGCAGTTGCATCAGCCCCATAATCGGCTCCAGAATGAATTCGGCACTTTCGAAGAGGCCACTGTATTCGAGTATAAGCGTCAGAAAAGAGATTGGCAGAATAATTTTGAGCAGCCATATAAACCCGTCCCATCCTTTCCGCAAACCCTGTCGAATACCGCTGTTAAGTTTTGACTGCAACATGCACCTTCCCTTTTAAAACAATTAAGCCTGATCGGCAGGATCAGACTTTGTATTACATCCGTTGAAGATGGCTAATCTAACCGTCCTTTTTTAAAAAAGCAACCGAAACTGTGGCTCGGCATCCGCAATTTTCGATCTGTTTCATTGAGGTTGGCCATGTCACATACCGGCCCCGGGTTTTTCCAAATACTGTAAATCGGGTTTTCGATAATTGGGCACTGGATAGGATGAAAAATCAGGGCAGATCTTTCTGATGGGTGATCAGGAAGGATTTGAGCCGGCCGTATTTTCTATATATTTTTGAATACCTGCTCATGGTTGACTTGTAGACCGGGGGCAGGTATATAGACCATCGGATATTTAATTGGGAATATCCCGACACACGATACAAGCCCTTAAAAAGATACATCCTGCACCTGAAAGAAAGGTACCCGTTCACGGTTGTCGGTTCACAGTTCACAATTTTTTTTAATATACGATGCAGCGATTGGTTGTGATCATCGTTGTATCCTTTTTCCCCTTGTTCTGTACCTGTCTGGGTGCAACGTTTAGACAGTCGCTGATTATAATAAGAGACGGATTGGGATTGTAAGGGCACTGTTTAACCGGCCAATACTTTTGAGCGGGGTCCGGCGATTGAAGCATTTTTGATTTTATTTTTTGTTTTTTTCAACAGTGAACCGATAACTGTCAACCATGAGTGGTTACATAGAAAGAGAGAAAGCGAAAACCATGTTCGCAGACATAATTAAAAGGTTTCATGACATTTCCGTGGATCCGGAAGGGTATGCACGGGAATGGAAGAAAAAGACCGGCGGCAAGGTGATCGGCACTCTTTGTTCCTATGCACCGGAAGAACTGATTTTTGCTGCCGGTGCCCTTGGCTTTCGTATTTTCGGCAGCATCGCTGCCATTTCCAGGGCCGATGCCCATCTCCAGGCCTACAGTTGCAGCCTGGTGCGAGGTGCTCTGGAAGATGCCCTGGCCCATCGGCTCGATTTTATCGACGGCATGGTATTCCCCCACACCTGTGATTCAATTCAGCGGTTGTCCGATATCTGGCGGTTAAATGCCGGCACTGGTTTTCATCTTGATGTGGTCATGCCGGTCAAGGTCGACACGGACAGTGCCCGGGAATACATGGTCGCGGTGATTCAAAAATGTAAAATAGAACTGGAGCAGGCCCTGGGCAGATCGATTACCGATGCTGACCTGGAACGGGCAGTATTGATCTACAACGGCATTCGGAAAAAAATGGCAGCACTTTATACGCTGCGAAAGGATCACCCGGGCCTGATTCCCGGAAGCGATTTACACGCTGTCGTCAGAGCCTCCATGGTTATGGACCGCAACGCTTTCCTGCAGGCCTTGACCGGCCTGGTCGAGGATCTGGAAAAAAGGACGGGGGCCGTTGCCGGGGAAGACAAGCGGCTTCTTCTTGCAGGCGGCGTCTGCAACCTGCCTGATCTTTACGGGCTCATTGAAGGGGCCGGTGGAACCGTGGTCTGGGATGATCTGTGTACCGGCACCCGGCAACTGACCGGGTCCATCGATATCAGTCGAGATTTGACAGGTGCCATTGCCCGACGTTATACAAAACGGGCCATCTGCCCGGCCAAACATCGGGGCATCAAGGCCCGGGGCGATGAACTGGTGCGCATGGCCAAATCGGTTAAGGTCCGGGGTGTGATTTATTTTTACTTGAAATTTTGCGATCCTCATGCCTTTGACTACCCGTATCTGAAACAGATGCTGGAAGCCGAAGGGATCCCCACCCTCCTGGTGGAGCTGGAAGATCAGGTCTTGTCCAAAGGGCAGCTACAGACCCGGTGCGAGGCCTTTATTGAAATGCTGTAATGAATTTTGCCGAACCGATCAATTGATTTCAAGGAGACAGCCATGACCATCACTGAAAAACCGGTTGATACTGAAAAGGAAAAGCGGAAAATAAAATCGGTTAAGAAGATGAAAGAGATCATGACCCACTACTATATCGATGCCAAGACCGCTGATCAGACCGGCAAAAAAGTGGCCTGGATTACCAGTGGCGGCCCGGTGGAACCCCTGATTGCCATGGACGTGATACCGGTCTATCCGGAAAATCACGGGGCCATGATCGGTGCTTCTAAAATGGGTGCCGATTTGTGTGAAAACGCCGAAGCCATGGGCTATTCCGGAGATCTTTGCACCTATGCACTGGCAGACATTGCCTGTTCCACGGTTAACGGCGGCCCCATCGGCGGTCTGCCCAGGCCGGACATGCTGGTTTGCTGCAACAATATATGCGGTACGGTGCTCAAATGGTACGAGGTTCAGGCCAGGTACTACAATGCGCCACTTTTTATTCTTGACACGCCCTTCTGCCACACTGAATTTTCAGAAGAGGCCCGGCAGTATGTCAGAAGGCAGTTGGATGAATACCTGGCCTTTCTTGAAACGAATTGCGGGAGAAAATTCGATCAGGATCATCTGGCCGAAGTAGGCCGGCTTTCCATGGAGGGACAAAGGCTCTGGCAGGCCGTGCTCGATACCGCTATAAACAAGCCGGCGCCCATGAGCGCCTTTGACGCCTTTTTTCACCTGGCACTGATCGTCACCCTGCGAGGGACGAAGACGGCCATCGATTATTACACCGAACTGCTGGATGAAATGAAGACACGTGTGGCCGGGGGCATCAGTGCCGTCCCCAACGAAAAATACCGCCTTCTCTGGGACAACCTGCCGGTGTGGTACCGGACAAGGTGGCTGTCCGATAAATTCGCCTCCCACAGCGCCTGCCTGGTGGCCGATACCTACACTTCTGCCTGGTGCGGATCGCTCAAATATATGGACGAAACCGATTTCCTTAACTCCATGGCTGAAGGGTACTCGCGAATCTATCTCAACATTGGCACTGATAAGATGGCCGACATGGTGCTTGGGATGATCGATAAATACGATGTTCACGGTCTGGTCATGCATTCAAATCGGAGCTGCAAGCCCTATTCCCTGGGCCAGTATGACATTCAACGGATTGTTCAGGAGAAACGGGGTTTGCCAACGTTGATTATCGAAGCAGACATGATCGATGCCCGGAGTTTCTCTGAAAGCCAGGTGGAAACCCGGATAGACGCCTTTATGGAAGTATTGAAGGCTTGATACCGGATGCTGGGTAAGGGGAGGAAAGGGCACAATAACTGTAAACTGTGAACGGTTACAAATATTTTTTAAAGCATTGAACCTGTAATATGGCATCCGGAATTCGGAATCCAATATCCGGGATGGAGAAGGGACAGCGAGTTATGCTTACCATTGGAATCGATGTGGGGTCCATCAGTGCCAAGGCGGTCGTGGTAAAAGATGGTGAGTTGATGGGCTCAAAGGTTATTCTGACCGGCTATAACTCAAGGAATGCCGGTGAAAAGGTCTTCGGCGGTCTTTTAGCCGAACTTTGTATTTCAAGGGACGCCGTGGATCGGATTGTGGCTACCGGCTACGGCAGAAACAGCGTTGATTTTGCCGACAAAGCGGTCACCGAAATCACCTGCCACGCCACTGGCGCTTATTTTCAGGATCCGGCTATTCGGACCGTGATCGATATCGGCGGTCAGGACAGCAAGGCCATTGCTTTAAATAGTGCCGGCCGTGTCCGGGATTTTGCAATGAACGACAAATGCGCGGCCGGCACCGGCCGGTTTCTTGAAGTCATGGCCCGGGCACTGGAGGTGGATCTGGACGCATTCGGCGAGAAATCCCTTCAGTCGGACAGCCCCGCCGTCATCAGCAGCCTGTGCACTGTTTTTGCCGAGTCCGAGGTCATTTCCCTCATCGCCAAAGGCGAGAGCCGGAAGAACATTATTGCCGGTATTCACGAATCCGTCGGCGCCAGGGTGGTGGCCATGGCCAGCCGGGTGGGTATTCAGGAACCGGTCATGATGACCGGCGGGGTGGCCAGGAATGTAGGAGTGGTCCGGGCCCTGGAGAAAAGGTCGGGCAAATCGATTCTGGTCTCCAAATTTGCCCAGGTCAATGGTGCCATCGGTGCGGCCCTTATCGCGGCTGTCAACCGCTGAAAAGGAGATGGTATGGCCAGAACAGATCGCCCCGTGAACAAAATCGGGGTCGCTTTTACAGCAGGTCCGGTTTGTATGGATCCGCTCCGATTTTGAAGATTTTCCATGTCCCGGGACTTCGATCTTTTTATCCCGTCTTGACATTTACTTGAGAAACCAAGTAAAATAAGCCAATATGCTGCATTGATTGCAACCCGGCGGAGTAGTTGTTTAGAGAACCATTGCCTCTTAGCGCCTGTGCGATATGTGTTTTTAAATTTACGCCTTCAGCGATTATACTTACATGCCCTTGGCGGCTAATTTAAAAAATGAAAAAAAAAGATAAAGACAAAGATTCTGCTGCTGTAGCATATGAAAAATTAAAAAACGAAATCATCCGTGATCAGGTGGATCAAATTTTTCGCGATCATCCCGATGACCATATCGCAAAGCTGGAGGAAATTGGGTTTACCTATTATGACGACGATGAAGATGATGATGAGGAATTGGAAGAACAAAACGCTGTAGCTGAAAATCAACGGCAGCACGATCTGGTGGCCTATTTTGAAGGCGAAAAGGATTTGTCTGATAAGATCCTGGCGGCTTACTTGGGGGAAAAGGCCGAAGAAAACCCGAATTATCCGCTCATCCGGCGATATTATCGAAGCGCCAACCCGAATCTCAAGGCCCTTTTGCTGTACGGGCTTGACCAGTATCCAAACCGGATCGATCTGCTGGATGATCTGGCTTTTTCCCATGAGTTTGAAAAAATTCTCGGCATCCTGATTGACCGCTACACCAGTGCTTGCGAACAGGTTGAAAATATGGAAACATTTTCGGAACTGGCCCGGGGCTTTTATTATGCCACAGCCCGGGACGGCTATGAAGCCCTGTACGCGCTACAAGAGCTGTTTGCACCAGGAACCGACAAAAGAAAAATCATCGATTTCATGATTGCCGAGGCGGCGGCAGAAAAAGACACCTCCGGATCCATAGATTTCTGATTGGATCATCAATTGCCCGGTTTTTTGCAATGCAGGCAAAAATACGTTACACATAAAAACAGTGTAAGGATTGTTCAGGGTCTTACCTGACAACGTCGGGTATTTAGTTCCGGTATCCGGTTTGCAACACGATAGCACACACCCTTCTAAGGAACTGATTGTTGAAAATTTAACATAACGAATTGATTTTGAATTGTATTTGCGGCATCAAAACCGAATTAAAATCAACAGATAAAGTTCCTTTCGGATATATGGCCTTTCGTGGTCTGGAAAAGCTTTTTAGAAAATGTAAATTTATGAATTAAGGGCGATTCCCTTTTTCACTTTTTTATGCAGCAATGAGGCAAACGCAGGTGATGAATATTCTTTTCTACTGTCAGCATGTTCTTGGCGTGGGGCATTACTTCAGGAGCGTTGAGATATGTGCTGCCCTGGATAAACACTCTGTAACGCTTGTTTTAGGGGGGTCAACCGATAATTTACCACTGCCGGAAAGTATAAAAACCATTCATTTGCCCTGTCTTATGATGGATCCTGAATTTTCAGCACTTTCCGCCTGTGAACAGGATAGTGAAATTGAAACCATTAAAAGTGAACGAAAAGAACTATTGATTTCACTTGTTAAAAGCCTTGCCCCTGACATTTTTCTTATTGAACTCTATCCTTTTGGCCGGAAAGCATTTAGTTTTGAACTGGCGCCTGCCATTGAGGCGGCAAGGTCACTTTCATCATGTACTGTTGTCAGCAGCCTCCGCGATATTTTAGTCGAAAAAAAGAAACAGGCCGCCTATGAAGAACGGGTGATCAAAATTTTGAATGCATCTTTTGATGGGCTGCTGGTTCACTCTGACCCGTCACTTCTGCCCTTGACCAAAACCTTTAACGCCGTAGATAAAATTAACATACCTGTTATGTACACAGGCTTTGTTGCCAGGCAGGAACAATCAATGGTTGAAAATTCCGTCAAGAGACAACTGGGGCTTAATAACAAGGATCGTCTGCTTGTAGCAAGTGCCGGCAGCGGAGCAGTTGGCCACAACTTGCTTGAAGCTGTCATTAACGCCCTTCCCCACATAAAAACCCATAATATACAGCTTGTTATTTTTGCAGGCCCCTACATGGAAAAATCAAAGTATCGTAGATTGCATGACTGTGCATCCGGCCAGGTCAATATTCGGATCCATCGTTTCACAAATGATTTTTTATCCTATCTTGGCGCGGCTGATCTTTCTATCAGTATGGCTGGCTACAATACCTGTATGAATATTATGGTTACAAACACGCCGGCATTAATGTGGCCATTTTCCCAAAATAGAGAGCAGCGCATGCGGGCTGAATCTCTTGGCGGTCCGATTACTGTTCTTGAAGATCATGACCTGCACCTGCAGCCGTTAGCCGATGCAATCGACCGAAAACTGACCGCTCCGCACGATAACGTCCGCAGGGTAGATCTTAATGGCGCTGAAAATTCAGCGCGTTGGCTTGAGCAGATTGGAGGACGGTAATGCAGTACCAGGTATCTTCATTATGGAAAGATGCACCGCCTGCGGACATGGCCCTGCAAGTTAGAGAAATCTTTTCCTCATACCGGGGCACCATTTTTTTCAGAGCTGATGATATTGGTGTGGCCGGGAAAAATTTCACCAAACTGGTTCAAATTTTTTCCAAACATAAGGTTCCGCTCTGTCTCGCTGTCGTGCCTGCATGGCTCACCCGGGCACGGTGGGCGCAGCTTAAAAATCTTAGCAGTAAATCTCCCTCTCTATGGTGCTGGCACCAGCATGGCTGGACACATACCAACCATGAAACATCGGGTAAAAAATGTGAATTTGGTGTCAGCCGCAGTCGGGACGAACTTAGCCACGATATTTTACAGGGAAAGTCACGTCTTGAAAATATCATGGGACCTGACTTTATACCCGCGTTTACCCCGCCCTGGAACAGATGCTCGGACCTGGCGCTTAGTGTTATCAGAGATGTCGGTTTTTCAGCGGTTTCCCGCAGTAACGGCGCAAAACCGCCAGCCCCTTCAGACCTGCCTGACTTTGCAGTAAATATTGACTTGCATACCCGAAAAGAGACGTCTTTCCATGAAGGCTGGACCAAATTAATACAGGAATTTCGGTCTAGTTGGGCGTCCGCCACTTGCGGGGTGATGATTCACCACCAGCGCATGAATGATAACGCATTTGCTTTTCTGGATATTTTATTAAAAAATATCGTCCAATCAGGTTGTCCGGTAACCCATTTTTCGAACATGTTAATGAATGCCCCGTCCGCTCGGGGCGGGATGGTTCATTTAAGGGCTATTGTATGACCATTGAACCGAAAACCAGCAGACACGTTCAGGTCGACAGGATTGTTGCGCTTCCGTTTAGAAAATCTGTTGAAATTTCCTTTAAAAGCATTAAGGTGCGTTTCTTCCGCTCTCTTATCACAACGGTAAGCCTGGCTCTTGCTGTTTCTTTTTTGAGTTACGTTCAGGTTAATAATAATATTGCCAACGGATTACTCAACCTCAACCTCCCTCAAATCAAAACAGCAATGGAAAAAGCCGGGTACGATATCCCTGAACAGGGCGATATCGGCAGCAGCCCCAAGCAGCGCTGGATTGTCATCCTTTCCCTTCTGGTCTGTGTTTTTGGAATTGTTAATGCCCAGCTTATGGCGGTCACCGAACGATTTCGCGAGATTGGCACCATGAAATGTCTGGGCGCCTTAGACAGATTCATCGTCAGACTATTTTTGCTGGAGGCTGCAATGCAAGGATTGGCCGGATCTGCTGTGGGCAGTTTGATTGGGGCTTTGTTTGCAATCTGCGGAGGTCTTTTGCGATTTGGCCCACAGTCGGTTGGCGCTCTTGCCTGGGGTGATGTGGCTGCATCGTTGTCCATGGCAGTTGCGACAGGATGCGTCTTGAGCCTGGTCGGGGTGACCTATCCGGCAATTATGGCAGCCAGAATGCAGCCTGTTGAGGCAATGCGCAGCGAAAAATAGGGATGGGTGATGAGCCATAAAACGATAATTTTGATTTTTGTCCGACCATTAAATAGTACTTTTCGAGGTCTTTTATGAGCCAATCCACGATTGTCCGTGTTTCAAATGTGGTCAAAAATTTCAAACTGGGAAAAGTCGAGATCAACGTTTTAAAAGGTATCAGCCTGGATATTGAGTCTGGAGGATATATTTCAATTATGGGTCCTTCCGGCTCCGGAAAAAGTACCCTGTTTAACATGATTGGCGGATTGGACAAACCCACTTTCGGTAAGGTGTTTATTGACGAAATTGATATCGCCCAGCTTGATGCCTATGAGCTTGCATGGCTGCGTTGTCGGAAAATTGGTTATATATTCCAGACATTTAACCTTATACCTGTCATGACGGCACTTGAAAACGTGACCCTGCCGATGATATTTGCAGGCGTGAGCAATAACGCGGCAATGGAAAAAGGTATGGAACTTCTTGAAATAGTGGGTCTGGCTGAACGGCATAGCCATAAACCTTCTGAGCTATCCGGAGGTCAGCAGCAACGCGTTGCTGTCGCACGTGCCATTGCCAATGACCCGGCAATTATCCTTGCTGACGAACCCACTGGAAATCTTGACCTTAAAACCGGTGAAGAAATTATCGCCCTCCTTAAGCGTCTAAGCTCTGGAAAAGGCGTTACTGTGATTTCTGCGACCCATGACCTTAAGATGCTGAATGTTTCGGACCAGGTCGTCTGGATACGAGACGGCGCTGTGGAGAAAATAGAAAATCGTGATGAGCTATCAATTTCTGTGGGAGAGATCGGTTAAAATTTATGTCCCGGATATTCTTTCATTTGTATAGGCCGGCAGTTTTTGCTGCCTTTATCCTTTCTGTCGTTTTGCTCCCTTTTTCGATAGACGCTGCAACTGCGCCTTTTTCGCAAGAATTTGCCCGGCTTATCCAGAAATTTTCTTCTTTTGATACTCGCAAGACAGGAACCGCCGGCTGTGAGAAGGCCGCTGGCTTCATCGAAGACTATCTCCTGGATCGCGGCGCGGAAGTTGGAAGATATCCGTATAGACTGCCTGTTATTGACCACGAAGGCAGCAGGCTTATACTCCCGGACAGGCGGACTGAAATCCCCCTGCGTCCCTTTCATTATAACGCTATTACACCTCAGTCGACACCTCCCGAAGGGCTTAGCGGGCCATTGATTTATGCCGGGGCAGGCGCTTTTGGTAATTTTAATGGGAAACATGTTGAAGGCGCCATTGTCCTTCTCGACATATACTCGGGCAAAAACTGGTTGAACGCGGCATCTCTTGGCGCCAAAGCTGTTGTATTCATTGATGACGGATCAGCCAGCCGGCGCCTGTTTGAGGAAAAACAGGAGTTGTCTCCTATCTTTTTCCCCTGTTTTTGGCTTCCCAAAAAAGAAGCCGAGGCCTTTTTCGGCAATCTAAGCGAAATAAAGCCTGAAACCACGGCAATAATCCACTCTTCAAGAATTTGGAAGCCTGTCTCGGCCGACAATATTTATGCCCTTTTCCCGGGCAGCGACCCCAAAATAAGGAATGAGCTGCTTATTGTCGAAGCTTTTTATGACAGCACCTCTCTTGTGGATGGGCTCTCACCCGGTGCCGATGAATCAACCGGTATAACAACACTGTTACTGCTTGCCAACACATTGCAAATGTCTGCGCCTGCCCGCTCTGTATTGCTCGTGGCCACGTCGGGACACAGCCAGACATTGGCGGGTTTCCGTGACCTGATCTGGAGTTTCTCAACAAAAGCAAAGGAGTTTGAAAAACTTAAAAAAAAATTGGAGGATGAATGGAATAAAAACCAGGATACGATCAAACTCCTGGAAGGAATTTCACAAGATACAATCGGCTCGGTAGATGGCAAGGCACTCCATTCGGCCATTGAAAGCAGTGTAAAAATTATTGTTGATGATTTGTCTCAACAGCTTATGTTGCTCCGTCTGGCAAGCCAAGGCGGCAATGGCGCCGAGGCCATTAATCTACTGGCGAAACAGCGTTTTATGCTCCGTCGGCTGAGCTGGCGCACAGATTTTTCAAATATATCTCCTGAAGAGGAAAAAGCACTTTTTGAAATACTTTTTTTAGCTGCTGAAAATTATAAAAAACTTGTCAAAAATGCCAAAAGACAGCTCAAACAATTAGAAAAGGTAAAAACTTTCGGTGCGTTTGTTAAAAAGCATTCCCTTAAGGCTGTTGTCTCTCTGCACCTTTCCAGCCACGGTGATGGCTTTGGCGCCTTTAACGATGGCTGGCTCTATTCGTTAAAGCCTCAAGTCAACCGGATTTCACAGTACAGTCGTATTGACGGCATTTTACGGAAATTTGCGGAAAGTGAATTCAAGCAGGAAAATCTGTTCGTGGACAGCCTGCGACCCAGCCGCTTAAGGCCTTGGGAAACCTATCTGCCCGATAAGCCTGCACTTGGTGGTGAGGTATCGGCTCTGGCCGGCAGACTAGGACTGACCCTGGCAACGGTTAATGATGTTCGTTCTCACTGGGGAACCCCCTATGACCTGCCATCAATGGTAAACTATGACTTTGCCCTGCGCCAGAACAAGCAGGTAGCCGGGCTTATTCAGTATCTTGCCCAATCCCCAAAACTTGAAGGTTCCGGAACGATCAAAAATGGGTTTGCGACTGTGACCGGCAACACCAGCCTCCTTCTTCATGGTGAGCTCTTTCCAAGCCATCCGGCTCCTGAAACAGTCCTTATGGCCTATCAGGGCAACGGCATCTATCACGTAATTTCTGATATAAATGGTCGGTTTTTACTTAAGGGTGTTGCCGACAGAAAACATGTTCTGGACAAGGTAATTTTTGAAGGCTACAAATTTAACGATACAACTGGAGCCGTTAAGTGGGCCATTGACAAAAAACAAAGCGGCAAAGCAGCCTATCGCCTTAAAATTAGAAGAAAAAAAATTAAAACAGACCTGATTATGTTTGGGGCGCGCCAAACTACACTTTTTAATCTGTTGGAGCCCAGATCGCTCCGCCATATGTCTAAAATTCAATTATTAGACGGCCGGCGCGAGGCCCAGCCGCAGCGTTACTGGTTCAGCCGTATCGACACCAGGTCCTCCATTATCTCCTCTATATTTCTTGAACCGGGCACTTACCTGAAAATGACCTTGTCCGATACTGTTTTAAGTAAAAAGATGATTTTAACCAATGGCAGTCAGAAAAAACCGGAAGGAACCGGTTATCTGGTTGACGACTGGCCGGCGATATACAATACACCATACAAGATAGCCCGCGACATGTGGCGCCTGCTCATTCCCCGGATTGCAAATCTCGAAGACCGGGGTATTTTTAACGAACGTATAAATGCCATTCGCAAACAGGGGATTGACGCCTTACAAAAAGCCAAAACAGCCCTCAAAGACAAAAAGTACGCTATTTTCAGCGAGCAGGCTGCAAAATCCTGGGCACTTGCCACCCGTGTCTATGATGATGTTGAAAAAACACAAAAAGATGTTTTGCTGGGTGTTTTGTTCTATATTGCCCTTTTTGTGCCGTTTGCTTTTTGTATGGAGCGACTGCTTTTTTGTTATGCAAACATCTATAAACGAATCATCGCTTTTTGTGGAATTCTCTGCGTACTCATTGCCGTAATCTATAACGTTCATCCCGCATTTCAACTTGCCTACAGCCCAATGGTCGTTATTCTGGCCTTTTTTATAATTGGGCTGTCGCTGATGGTTTCATTAATCATTTTCTTCCGGTTTGAAGAAGAAATGACTTTGCTGCAGCGCAAGGCCCGCCACATGCGGCCCCAGGAAATCAGCCGCTGGAAAGCCTTTGTTTCAGCATTTTTTTTAGGTGTCAGCAACTTGCGCAGGCACAGGCTGCGCACGGTTTTAACCTGCGCAACACTGATTGTGCTTACCTTCACTATCATGAGTTTTACTTCGGTAAAATCCATGCGGCATCACAGCAAACTGCTTTTCAGCGAAAGCGCCCCATACCAGGGGCTTTTGCTGAAAAAGATGAACTGGGGTACTTTCCCTCCTGAAGCGTTAACTGTATTTGAAAATTCTTTCCAGGATATCGGGTTGATAGCGCCACGCATCTGGCTGGAAAATGATGACCGGACAAAATCAACCGTTATTCCGCTTGCAACAGCAAGCGCGAAATCCTCTGCCAAAGGCCTTATCGGCTTGTCTGCCAATGAACCTGCCGTTACCGGAATGGATAAAGTGCTTATTGCCGGCGCCTGGTTTTCCAGTAACGATGAAAAGGCCGTTTTACTGCCTGATCGAATCGCAGAGCACCTGGGAATTGACCTTGATGCACCGGACAAACAGA
>Ga0307991_1001383_pt1 | contig 16911 bp, 12 predicted proteins | sample EllFjometagen131_FD_203146 | JGI IMG/M metagenome (GOLD analysis project Ga0307991, IMG submission 203146) | Marine microbial communities from Ellis Fjord, Antarctic Ocean - #131 | ecosystem: Environmental > Aquatic > Marine > Unclassified | place: Southern Ocean | collected 2014-10-08
TTCTTACTGGCAGCTTTTTGTTCGATAGAAATAGCTGGAGATAGACCTTCAATGTAATCAAGTTTGGGTTTTTCCATTTGTCCCAGAAATTGTCGAGCATAGGATGACAGGGATTCCACATAGCGTCTTTGTCCCTCAGCATAAAGTGTATCAAATGCAAGAGATGATTTGCCTGATCCGCTAACACCGGAGAAGACAATAAATTTATTTCGAGGCAGCACAAGATCAATATGCTTCAGATTATGCTCATGTGCGCCTTTAATAATAATATTTTTTTTCATTTAAGATCCTGAAGCCTGAAAAAAGGCGGATTTTGGGGTTTAGGGTAATATATTTACTATTTACCCTTCAAACTATCAAGATTAGCAATAAGTTTATTGATCTCATCTGTGTCATGACCTTCTGATGCATAAGCTAAGAGTCTGTTAAGAAGGTCTATTGATCGCTGATATGTATTGTAATCAAGGGCAATTGAGTAAATAATATTTGGTAGATCCTTATTATACCGGTTATAATAGATCATATTTTCAAACCGGGCATAAGCTTCATCCTGATACTGCTTTTTAGATTCTTCAGGAATCTGATCTGCAATATTCATCAATTGAATTCCAGCTTCTGAATAGAGCGAGGCAAGGGTGCGATAAAATCTTTGTTTTTCCTGGATAAAGCTCAAAGCTTCAGTCATATAATAGATTGCATTTTCATAATCCTGATCTAATCTGTAATACGTAGAAGCTCGCATATATGCAGCTCCATAATTATTCAACAATCGCATCATGTTATCATCTTTGTACACAGTATCATCAAAGATGCTGGCATATGAATACACACTATCGATATTAGCAGTCAGCCTATCAATATCAAACTGATCATTTTTTGCTGTGGGCACAAGTCTATCCACCATACCTTCATTACGAAGATTCTTGCCGAACCCGGAGGTTTCAGATACGGTTACAGCAAAGTAAATTGGTCTTTTCCCGTAATTATCTTTGATGATCTGGATAACTGCAAGGTCTTTTACATAGAGTACTTGATCTGCTTTGAGTGTAATATTAAATCCTGGAGCAGTATCATTACCGGAAATTTTAACTCTTGTGTCCCGAGGAATTCTGCGAGGATACAGAGCTGATGCTGGGTCATTTTGACTATTATCTATATGCCATTCAGGCATATTGAATTCAATACCTTCATTATCGCGCAATTGTTTTATGTACCAGGGCGTATTCAGTAGACTGAGATTTGCCACACTTACATCCCTTCTGATACCTGCCAGAGTGGAATCTTTGAACTGCATGGCAGATTTAATCATTTCTTTAGTTTCTGGTAAGGGTTTAATATCCTTAGCTTCCCAGACATATTCTTTGGCATAGGGATCCTGCACTGCCTGAGCATACCAGACTGGGAAAGTGTCATTATCTCCATTAGTGAAGATGATCGCATTTTCTTCCAGACTATTAAGTATATTTTCTCCATAACCCAGAGCTACAAGTTCTTTGTGTCTGTCATGTATCCAGTATTGAGAGGTCAAATTTAGCACAGGTAACAGCAGGGCAATTATGATGATCACATACCCAATAACTTTGCTTTTTTTCCAGGCTTCCTTGATGAACCCCAAACTGCCAAAAGCCATCCAGATAGCCCAGAGATTATAGGCAGTAACAAAGAAATAATCACGATCTCTCACTTCTTGAACCTTCTGATTCATCACAAATACCATAGCCAGAGAAGCCATCAGGAAAAATGCCAGAAAATAGGCAAAGGAGTGTTTATTTTTTTTATAATGATATATAATTCCATTCAACCCAAGGATCAATACCAGAGCATGGATCAGGGATTGAGTAATTTTTAGGGGAATGCCCAGCAGATTAGAAATACTGTCTGCATGAAAGAATTGCCAGCCAAAATATCTCGTGAAGCTGTGATTCAACTGATGCCAAACACCTGCATTACGGGTGAAGAACGAAGTAGTGCCATATTGAGTGCGCAAAACATAGTTTTTAAATAGTTCCCAGTTGTGAGGATAACCTTCGTTGATAAAAGGTCTATGCGCACTGCGAACCAAAAGGAAGATATGTGTACTAAAGGCGACTAAAGTAAGGAAAACTGCAATAAGCCAGGTGCTGCCTTTAACTTTATCTCTAAAACGAAAATATAAGATACCTATAAGTCCCAATGCAAATGCTATCTTGGAAAGGTCAGGCACTGATATTGCTTTACCAATCTGATTAAAAGTAACATATAAGATGATCAAGCCAGCCAGATATATTCCCAGCCAGGACCAGAATTTTTCTTTATTTTTATAAGTCTCACAGATATTGGGGTATATGACAATAAATAATACTGCAGGAGCGATTTGAAGAACGGTTTGATGAATTCCAAAACCCAGGAAGAATAGATAAATGATCAGCATCAGGTAGTTTTGATGAGAGAATTTATCTGATTTTTCTACGTAGATCAAAGTAAGATACATAATCAGATTAAGGAAAAAGGCAAGTCCTCCATATACTTCAGCTTCGATTGCATTACTCCAGAAAGTAAATGAAAAAGCAATATACATTGCAGCAATAAATCCTGTGAGATAGGCAAAAAATGCTTCTTCCTTTTTTAACCACATAGTTAAAAATTTAACGGTGATCAGATACGTGAACATCACAGCCAGAGAGCTAAAGAACGCACTCATGAAATTCACAATTGCTGTATGGAAAAAGTGATTCCCGGCAAGAGCAGTAGCAAACCTGCCTAACAAAATATAAAACGGATTTCCAGGAGGGTGGGGGACACCTAAAATACTGCTGCATGTGATATATTCTCCACAGTCCCAGAATGATAGACTCCGTGCTAAAGTGAGAACATAGACAACCAGCGATATAGTGAAAACAGCAACCGCTAAAAATCTATTTAATTGTTTATTAATAATATCCTGTGGCTTGAAATTCATATTTAACTCCCGCATAAATTTTTTCTTTAAATTTTGTACTCAGCTTATTTCGTCAAGCTAAATAACAGGGCATGAAGATTTATAGAGACAAAAAAACCGGTATGATTTTCACATACCGGTTATTTATTTTTATGATACTTTTCGGGACAGTACTTTGCCTTCTCCCTTCACTAACTGAGGAGTTATTACCATCGATTTGATATCTTTATTATCCGGTAGATGATACATAATATCGATCATAAATCTTTCCATGATGGAGCGAAGTCCACGGGCACCGGTTTTATGGTTAATTGCCACCCGTGCAATTTCACGTAGTGCTTCTTTTTGGAAGGACAATTTGACGCCTTCCATTTCAAAGAGCTTCTGATATTGCTTGCAGATAGCATTTTTGGGCTCAGTAAGAATAGTAACCAATGCGTCCTCATCCAGTTCTTCCAAAGATGTATATACCGGCAATCTTCCCACCAGCTCTGGGATCAGACCATACTTAACCAGGTCATCAGGGATAACTTTAGCTAGAAGATCATCTGTAGTAGGAGGATTTTGCAGGTCAACGTCAAAGCCAATAGTCTTTTTATTGGTTCTTCTTTTCACGATGTTTTCCAGACCCAGAAATGCACCGCCGGTAATGAACAGAATATTTTTGGTATTAACTTCAATGAATTCCTGCTGCGGATGCTTTCTGCCACCTTTGGGAGGAACATTTACTACAGAACCTTCCAAAATTTTCAATAAAGCCTGCTGTACACCTTCACCAGAAACGTCTCGCGTAATGGAGGGATTTTCTGATTTACGGGCTATTTTATCTAATTCATCAATGTAAATTATCCCTTTTTCAGCTTTTTTAACATCATAATCTGCATTTTGCAGGAGTCTTACCAGGATGTTTTCCACATCTTCACCCACATAACCAGCTTCGGTAAGGGTAGTGGCATCAGCAATTGCAAATGGAACCTTCAGTAGACGTGCCAGGGTCTGAGCTATAAGGGTTTTTCCAGACCCAGTAGGTCCGGTCATCAGAATATTACTTTTTTCTATCTCTATTTCATCTTTATCGGTTTGCTTAAAGATCCGCTTGTAGTGATTATATACAGCTACAGAAATAAATCGTTTACCGGTTTCCTGACTGATCACATATTCATCAAGATATGCTTTAATTTCTCTGGGAGTGGGAAGTATGAAATCTTCCATCTCCTCAGCGCTTTTATCTTCATGAAGTATTTTATAACACATCATAATGCAGTCGCTGCAGATATTACCATCCAGTCCCCTGAGCAGATAATCTACCTCGCCTGCTGCTCTTCCGCAAATATTACAGTGTTGATCAAGATTTTTGGGTTTCACAGAAATTTCTCCTTATTTGCGAGAAGTGATCACTTCATCGATAATACCATATTCCACGCTCTGCTGAGCACTCATAAAGAAATTACGATCAGTATCTTTAACGATTTCCTTGAGCGGTTTACCTGTATGGAATTTTAATATCTGGTTTAGTTTTTCTTTTTGTCTGATGATCTCATTAGCCTGTATCTCGATATCTGAGGCTTGTCCCTGCACACCGCCCCAGGGTTGGTGGATCATCACACGACAATTTGGCAGGGCATATCTTTTGCCTTTTTGACCAGCAGTGAGAAGCACAGCTCCCATACTGGCTGCCTGACCAATACAGATAGTGCTTACATCAGGGCGGATATACTGCATTGTATCATATATTGCCAGTCCGGCAGTAACAATCCCGCCAGGACTATTAATGTACATATAAATATCTTTTTCTGGTTCTTCAGCTTCCAGATGTAATAGCTGAGCTACTATGAGGTTAGCCACATTATCATCTATTGCAGAGCCTAAGAAAACTATTCTGTCTTTCAGCAGACGTGAAAAAATGTCAAAAGACCTTTCTCCTCTGCCTGTCTGTTCAATCACAAAAGGTACTAAAGGCATAAAATCCTCCTATCATTCAGCATCAGCTGACTGGTTGTCTTCCTGTTTTTCTTCTTCAGATGGTTCTACGAGTACTGCTTTTTCCAGCAGTAACGCCATGGTCTTTTGCTCTTTTACAGTATTGATGAATTCATCTGAATTGATCTGACTGGCATAGAGTTCTTTATATTTATCTAAATCCATCTTCATATTATTTGCTGCTTTCTGGATCATCTCATCTTTATCCGTATCAGTAATCTCCAGATCAAGCATTTCTGTAATTCTGTTTTTGAGATAAAAAACTTTCATATTCATCTCAGCGATTGGCATAAAAGAAGGGATAAGTTGCTCTTTGGCAATACCATACTGCTTCGCTGCGTCTTCAGCCATTTGTTCAGCATAATATTTGGTCACTGTATCAGGAAGCTCTATCGGGTTTGCATCCACAATTGCCATTTCCAGAGACTGGATTTTGTTTTTTTCATTCTGTTCAGCTATTTTGGTGTGATAATCATCTTCTATATTGACTTTCAAATGCTCAAGATCATCAAATCCTGCATCTTTGGCAAATTCGTCATTGATCTCTGGCAATACTATCTTTTTAATTGAAAGAGGAGAAATCTCAAAATCAAGATCACGGTACTTCTTATATTCATCATCTTCTTTATCTTCAACAGCTTCAAACATCTTAGCTTCCACACTTTCGCCAATCTTAATTCCCAGCAGCTTTTCATTCATCTCATCGCTATAGATATTTGAACCCATATTGAATTCTCTTTCAAAGGTCATTGGCTTTTCAGAATTTAGCTGTTTGAATGATGCTTTTACCAACATACTATTTTCGATAGTTTCTGCTTCTTCCTGGGTGGCAAATTTGCCCTGCATATCTACCAGTGCCTTATCCACCATGTCATCAGTAAATTCTATTTCCTTATAGGTTACTTCTAGTCCTTCATATTTAGCGATCTCTATTTCGGGCATGACCTGGAAGCGATATACCGCTTCAAAATCTTTATCTGCGTCCCAGTCAACTTTGACTATTTCTGCTTCATTGATTGGGTGTACATCTACTTCATCCAGTGCTTTTTTGTAGTATTCTTCCGGTTGCTTGAGCATGAATTCTTCTTTGAACTGTTCTCCGTATAACTGCTCAACCATTTTAAGCGGTGCCTTACCCTTTCTAAATCCAGGTATATTAACCTTGCTTTTATACTGATTTACAATCTTCCGAAAATCTTTTTGAGCATCTTCTGCTGGAACTATTACTGTCAGTTCCCGCCAGCCAGCTTCTTGTACTTTAATTTCTGTTTTCACAGTTTCTCCTTTATCTTCACATATTATTTATAAAATTTCGGGCATGAAGCTTAATTTCTCATGCCCTTAAGATTTGGTGCGAAAGAGGGGATTTGAACCCCTACAGGATTGCTCCCACTGGATTCTAAGTCCAGCGCGTCTACCATTCCGCCACTTTCGCTAATCCATACCTTGCAGTTTTTTCTGATATTTTTCTTTCAGTTCCTTTTTGCCTAATTTATTAGCTGCCAGGAACATTAATTGATATGGCGCTGTGTCTTCAGGAGTTAATTCTGCCCATTTCTCACCAAACTTAAGTACTGCATCATAGAGCTCCATAGAATTTAATTGATAGCAGAATATTCGCAGATTTTCTGGATCATATCCATTGATATCAAATTCCATTTCACTGTATTTCAGGAAATTTACGTTATCTTTCAGTTGCATGGCTATCACTTTGGCATTATAAATTGCATCAAGGTTCTCAGGATCATATTCTATAGTTTTATTGAACATTTCCATTGCCTGGGCTGGCTCTTCAAGATTAGTATAGCAGATACCCATATTAAAATAATTATCAGGATTCTCTGGATTTATCTCTGCTGATTTTTCATACCATGTGACTGCCTTGTCCTTTTGGTCTAATTGAAAATATTGATTAGCTATCAATTGGGCATTTTGCTCGTTTTCCGGTTCTAATTCCACTAATTGTTTAAAATAGGAAATTGCTTTTTCTATATTGCCCAGTTTCAGATTAGTGTTGCCCAGCATTTTGATAGTTAATACACTGTCGGGAGCGAGTGCTTGAAGCTTTTCAAGTTCACTAATTGCAGCTTCATAATCTTCAGCTACATAATTATCATATCCTTTTTTATATATATATTTCCAGGCATTGGATTGCAGAAGCTTAGCCATTTTCTCTTTTTCTTCTAGGTCTTCTTTATTAATATATTTCTTTTTATATTTTTTGGCTGCTTTCTCATCACTTGCCAGTATTTGTTCATATTCATCATATACCATTTGGATAGCTGCCAAAGTGCGATTATAAAACTCGTAAGCTGTTGCATAATCCATATCTATTTCATAATATATACCAGACATATTGAAAAGACTTTCCACGTGATATGGGTTTTCTTCAATTACTTGCTGATAGAAAGGTATTGCCTTTTCATAAATCTTTTGACGATAATAATTATTCGCTGAACGTAGATTCTTTTTACCTACTCCGCTCAAGTCCTGAATATCTACTGCCAGTGCAGCTACCAACATTACTACCATTATTCCCGTAATCAAGACCTTTTTCATTATAACCTCCATTGCTTTTATACTTTATTACTAAGTTCTTAGCCCCTGCATATTCGTCAATCAGTTTTTCATTATTGACCAGAAATATTTTTTTTACTGTAAAATAGGAAGTTAGTTGACATTATAGCCTTATTTTAACTAAAGACATAAAATTTATATATAATTAATATATATGAGGTTAATAATGAGAGATGGTATTATTACGATATGCTGGGTTTTTATTCTTGCACTTGTGCTGGCAATCCTTATTTGTCCACGAGTTCAAAGCGTTTTTGTTGAACTCACAGTCACTTATCCCTATTTGATGGGATTGATCAAGGTTGGGCTATTAGGAACCATGGGAGAGCTGCTGGGTGGCAAGATAGTTACTGGTAAATGGAAACTCATTGGCATCAGGCTTGGTGAACGTTTTCTGGTCTGGGCTTTTCTAGGGGTAGTATTCACCGCAATATTCCCTCTATTCTCTTTTGGCACGGAAGGGATATTAAAGGCAGGCTTAATTCCCGGAAAAGGTATTCCAATTATAGAAGCTTTCTGGAAATCATTCTTTATGAATATGGTATTTGCCTTTCCAATGATGAGTTTTCATCGACTTACAGATACAGCAATAGAGCAGGGTGGATTGTTCAGAGCCTGGAATATTCCTGCTACTTTTCGGCAAATTGACTGGGATAATATGTTCAAAATAGTAGGATTTGCCTGTATCTGGTTCTGGATCCCTGCCCAGATATTAACCTTTTCATTACCCCCGGAATTTCGGGTAATGAGTGCTGCCTTACTGGCTATTGCCCTGGGGATCATTCTGGGTGTTGCCAAAAAGATGTCATTAAAGAAGCTTCAGCAGCAGGCTTGATGTATAATAATTATGTTAAATAGTCCGGGAGGTAATGGATGCTTAATATAGGAATAGTGGGAGTAGGACAATTTGGACAGAACCATGCCCGGATCATGTCACAATCGAAGCTGATAAATCTCGTTGGTTTATATGATAAAAAGCCAAAAAGAGCTAAGGAGATTGGTGAGAAACACAATATCAAAGTATTTTCTGATTATCAGAGTCTTCTGGATGAATGCGATGCAATGGTGATAGTGGTAAACACAATTTCTCATTATGAACTTGCCAAAGCCGCACTTCAGCAGAAGCGTCATGTGTTCCTGGAGAAGCCGATCACTGAAGAGCTTTCCCAGGCAAAAGAACTGATTGAAATAGCAAAAGCAAATGATCTTAGATTGCAGGTGGGGCACATAGAAAGATTTAATCCTGTGATCCTGGAGATATCAAACCAGGTGAAGGACCCCATCTTTATTGAAGTGCATCGTATTGCTCCTTTTACTGCGCGCGGTACTGATGTTCCTGTGGTTCACGAGCTCATGATCCATGACTTGGATTTCATACTGGCATTTATTGATAGTAAAGTAAAACACATCAGTGCTTCCGGTTCGAAAGTGATGACCAAAAGCATTGATATTGCCAATGCCCGGATTGAATTCGAAAATGGGGCAGTGGCAAATGTTACTGCCAGCCGTATCTCGCTGAAGCGTTCCCGCAAGGCACGTATCTTTCAGAAAGATGCCTATTTCTCATTAGATTTTCAGGAGAAATCTGTAAAGATAGTTACTAAATCCAAGAAATTATATAAAGTATATCCCAAAATATTAGCAGGGAAATTTGATAATATTAATCAGGAAGATGTGGTTGATATAAGAGAGGTGAAAGCTTCATCGGATGGAAAGGATGCCCTTACTATGGAATTAGAGGCATTTTTCCAGGCGATAGAAGCTGGATCTAATCCACTTGTGGATGGAATAGCTGGATATAATGCCCTGGAAGTCGCCCAGAAAATTGTAGAAAAAATCAATACATGATAAATAGGAGATAATATGAAAATTACAGAAATAAAAGAAATATATGCTCAGCAAACTAAATATGCTGAACAGACAATTAAGATCTGCGGTTGGATAAGAACTATTCGCAGCTCGAAAACCTTCGGGTTTATTGAACTTAATGACGGTTCCTTTTTTAAGAACATCCAGATAGTATTTGAAGACCATCTGGAAAACTATGCTCAGATCAGTAAAGTCGGTATTGCTACTTCCCTGTGCGTTACGGGAAAACTAGAATTAACACCTGATGCAAAACAACCCTTTGAGATCAAAGCTTCTTTGATAGTGATAGAAGGTGAATCTGCAGTAGATTACCCTCTTCAGAAAAAACGGCATACCTTTGAGTACCTGCGCACAATAGCCCATTTGCGTCCCCGTACAAACACTTTCTTAGCTGTATTCAGGATCCGTTCTCTGGCAGCACATGCCATTCACTGCTATCTTCAGGATAATGGCTTTGTGTATGTGCACACACCAATTATCACAGGTAGTGACTGCGAAGGGGCAGGTGAGATGTTCCGCGTTTCCACTCTACCTGCGGTGGATCCTCCCCTCACGGAAGCTGGGAAAGTGGATTATGCTCAAGACTTTTTTGGCAGAGAAACAAATCTGACTGTAAGTGGTCAACTTGCAGTAGAAGCCTATGCAATGGCATTTCGCAAAGTGTACACATTTGGTCCCACTTTTAGAGCCGAAAATTCCAATACTACCCGTCATGCATCGGAATTCTGGATGATAGAACCTGAGATTGCTTTCGCTGACCTTAAGGATGACATGGATCTGGCTGAAGGACTGATGAAATATATCATAAATTACATCATGGAAAAAGCTCCTGATGAATTGGAGTTTTTCAATAAGTTTGTCGATAAAGGATTACTGGAAAGGTTAAAACATCTTGCTACCAGTAAATTTGAGCATGTCACCTATACCGATGCTATCAAAATACTGGAAGCTGCTGATAGTGAATTCAAGTTCCCAGTAGAATGGGGAGTAGATCTGCAGACGGAGCACGAGCGCTATCTTACGGAAGATCACTTCCAGAAGCCTGTATTTGTAACCGATTATCCCAAAGATATCAAGGCTTTTTATATGCGGCAGAATGATGATGGCAAAACAGTAGCTGCCATGGATCTGCTTGTACCTGGAGTGGGTGAGATCATTGGTGGAAGCCAGCGTGAAGAACGCTTTGACTTACTGGAAAATAGAATCCAGGAGATGGGCTTAAATAAAGATGATTATTGGTGGTATATGGATCTCAGGAAATATGGCGGTACTAAGCATGCAGGTTTCGGACTCGGCTTCGAGCGCGTTATTATGTACCTTACCGGTATGCAGAACATCCGCGACGTGATATCATATCCACGCACACCTAATTCAGCAGAGTTTTAATTAAAATAAAATCCCTGACCGTGGTCAGGGATTTTTTTTATCTAATACTTTAATTTTTCACACTTAATCAGGGCTGCTAAGATCAAGCTCCCTGCTCTTAAAACCGTATCCCATTACATCATGCACATCCGTGAGGATCATAAATGCTCCAGGATCAATATCTTTCACCATATCACGCATAACAGATACCTGTCTCTTATTCATCACGCAAAAGATAATATTTTGATCATTTCCTGTATATCCACCAGTGGCTTTAAGGAGAGTAACCCCCCTGTGGATATGTTCATAGATAGCTTCCTTGATCTCTTCATATTTAGGTGAGATCACATAAACTCCCTTCACAAATGGTAACCCTTCAGATGCCAGATCAGTCATTTTAGCTGAAATAAAGAGGTTCACATATCCCCAGATGATGATCTTCACATCTTTGAAAACCAGACCTACTATCAGGATGATAAAGGTTTCTACTATCCAGTAGCCAGCACCTATTGAGAGCCCGGTTTTCTTCTTGATCAATGCAACCGGAATATCAGTACCTGCAGTGGAGCCTTTAAAGCGGAAGATAATACCCAATCCAAGTCCCAAAAGTACAGATCCGGCAATAGCAGAAAGATAGATATCAGTAGGACCGAGGATGGACAGGATACGCTCTCCATCATAAAGAAAAGTAAAGGGAGATAGGTCTTTGATCAGCCCGAACTTTTGCAGATTAGCAAAGCTTACCAGATCAGTAAATACAGATACCATCAGCATACCATAAATGGAACGGGTACCAAAGCGGGAACCCATGAATATGAAACTTATTACAAATAAAGGAATATTGATTATGAACATGGATATACCCATTGGGATATTAAAGATATGAAATAATATCTGAGATAGACCACCTACTCCGCCTGGCACTATTTTATAAGGTGCCAGAAACCACGAATAAGCCAGTCCAGTAAGCAATGAACCAAACATTATGCCCAGCAGATGGATCATACTTCTTTGCCATTTCTTCTTCATTATGACCTCCATTGCGGTCAGCCAAATTTTGCCCATTATTACGTCAAGTACTTCCCACCCAACTGGTATGATCAATATCGAGTTAAGATACCGTACTCGGTAGATTGACTTGAGATTGATTTCCGTGAGAAGAGTAACCAGACAAGTCAGGACTTTTGGACGGTACCCCGGATAAGAGTTCTGGGCAACAGTTTAATTTACCCAATCTTTGCCGGATCCCAAAAGTCTTGACCGAAATACGTTCAAAACTCTTGAATCCTTACCCTTATCTTACATTAATGAATACTATCAACCACAGAAGGCACAGAATTACACAGAAGGGAAAATATACTCCAATTAAACTAATAATAAGCACTTCTCTTACATTTTTCAGTGTCTTTCAGTGGTTGTAAAGGTCTTATATTACATTAATGAATGCCATCAATCACAGACTACACAGACCACACAGACAAAAGAAAAATAGTTAATTAAGTATCACGGAGCAAAAAATATTACATTATCCGTATTGATCAGTGCAATCAGCGGCATCAGTGTTCAATTCTTCTTTTCACCATTCACCAATATCTACTTTCACTTGACTGATTTAACGTTTTTATTTGTCTGAGTGTGGAGGTTATGAATGGAAAAAATATATGTAGAAATAGATGCTCATCCCGCTGGAGAGCTGGAATATAGTGAAGGACTGGATATAGAGAAAATATGTAAGGAACTTAAGCTCGATTATGAAGGCTATGTGATTGCAAAGCTTGATAATGTGATACTTCCCACTGATAGCGTACCTGGTGGTGGGATATTAAATATTATCACCATAAATTCTACTGAAGGTAACAGCATCAGAATGAATACTACTCTGTTTGTGATGCTGAAAGCCTTTCATAATTGCTTCAATGGTCAGTTCTGGGTCATAGTAGAGCATTCCATAGGTGATGGAATATATTGTGAAGTTTTTGGCAACAGTATATTCACTCCGCAGGACATCGAAAAGATGCAGACAGAGATGGAAAGCATCATTTCAGCAGCAATGCCCATCACGCGAGTAGTATTATCATATTATGAGGCTTTTCAGATTTTTCGGGAGCAGCGTCGCAAAGATGTTCTTGTGCATCTTCATCCAGAAGAGAATATCATCAATGAATGCGGTGAGTTTTATGAACTCATCTATGCCCAGATAGCAAATTCTACCTGGGTAGCCCGAAATTTTGCTCTCTATTATCATTCTCCGGGCTTCATTCTTCGTTATCCGCGTCAGGGAGAACACGATCTCAAGAAAGAATTCCACTTCCCCAAAAAATTGTTTTCCACCCATCAGGAGCATGATAAATGGTTAGGCATTATTAAACTGCATATGGTGAAGTCACTTAATAGAGCGATCAAGGATTGCACTATAAAAGAAAAGATCCAGATAGAAGAAGCACTTCAGGAGCGGAAGCTGGTCAATATCTCTGATGAGATCATGTCTGACAGAAATCTTAAGCTGGTATTGATCGCTGGACCCTCATCTTCCGGGAAAACTACCTTCTCCAAACGATTGGCTATCCAATTGATAGTGAATGGCATCAAACCTCTCACTATGAGTCTTGACGATTATTTCCTGCCACATAACCGTACTCCACGCAAGCCTGATGGTGACTTTGATTTTGAAAATATCCAGGCTATTGATCTGGAAAGATTAAATAGAGACCTCTCTGACCTGATGAGTGGTAGAGAGGTAGAACTGCCTAAATATGATTTCCAGTCAGGAACTACTCGCAATAGTGGTAACAGGATCAAGATGGGCGAAAATGATCTGCTGGTGATAGAAGGCATTCATGGCTTGAATGATATGCTCACCCAGAGTATTCCCTTCCAGCATAAAACCAAGATATATGTATCCGCTCTTAATAATCTCAATATTGATGAGCATAATAGAATATCTACCACAGACTGCCGCAGGATCAGACGTATGGTGCGTGATAGTCAGTTCAGAGGTATTGATGCAGAACAGACCTTAATGCGATGGGAAGATATCCGCATAGGAGAAGAGAAATATATATTCCCCTTCCAGGAAAATGCTGATTACATGTTCAACAGCATCCTCACCTATGAACTGGGTGTACTTCGCATGTCTGCCAGACCACTCCTGGAAAAGATAAAACCTACTTCCTCAGTATATTCTGAAGCCCGTAGACTTTTAAGAATACTGGATATGATAGATGGTATTGATCTTGATATGGTGCCCGGCAATTCCATCATCAGAGAGTTCATTGGAGGAAGTGCGTTTAATTATTAAAGAACGGTGAACAGTGAACGGTGAATGGAATTTCGATAAAAAAAAGAATAGAACACTGATGCCACGGATTACACGGATGAACACGGATGAACACGGATAATGTAATATAAGAGTAAGGATTCAGGTCAAAAGTCCTGACTTTTCCTCGTCTCACTTCTCACTTCTCACTTCTCACTTCTCACTGTTCCCTGTTCCCTAATTAATAAAATACCAGTAAATATTAAATATATAATGCAGCCCCGCAATAGGGCTTCCCAGAAGATAGTAATTATCAGTAAGATTGATCATCTGTGCCCGGATCTCAAAATTACGACTGATCCCAACCCCCAGCAGCAGATCAATATTGCTGGCAGCAGGAATGAAATGTTCATCATCATCATAATAATCAGTATAATACCTGCTGCTGATCATAAATCTCACCCGGTTGTTATAAGGCAGGTTATAGATAAATTCCAATTCATTCTGGGTCTGAAATTCCGGATTCAGAAAATAGAAAGACCAGTTCCGATAGACCAGTTTGAAGTTCTTATAGGGGATATTACAATTTATATAAGATTCCAGATACCAGTCACTATAAAGTCCGTCATCTTCATTTCCATATACAACATCAGCGATAATATTATCATTATGCCAGGCAAATCCAGCTCCCATACGCGTCTCTGATCCGCTATCCCAATACAGCAAACTGTCATTAAATGCCCAGTTCATGGTTTTCCCGATCAAGCCCACTCCCTTATATAGATCAGTATATAAAGAAGCTTCATAAAAATAATTATCCATTTCAACCAGATCAAATGCCGCCTTATAATCAGCAGATTTCCATCTGCCAGAGGCATTTCCACTCAAGGAAAGCCAACTGGAATCGGCATTAGAATTTTCCTTTATATATTCCAGGCTCAGATCATAATCCAGTGCTGGCAGTTTACCGGTTCTCCGCAGCAAGAAGCTCATCTGCTGTTTATCTATTCCGGCTGTAGTACCGGATTCATATCTAAACCCCAGATCAAGGAGATCAGTATTAAATAGCACTATATCTTCTGATATATCACGGGTAACCAATTCCGTTTTAATTGCATCAGGATAGAGATAACCGCTGGATTCTTCGCTATAGGTAGTATGAATATATTCCAGTGTCCCGGCTTTGAATTTATTATAAAGATGCAGCCTGATATTGGCAGCCGTGTCATAATCACCAAACCAGTAGCCATTGATCCCGCTCACATTCAGGCACACGCCCAGACTGTCCAGTCCCAGCAGTTTACCCTTGCGCATGGTAAAGCTCCCATGCATATTGCGATAATCACCCATTCCCGCTTCAGTATCAGTCAGCGTGACCGGAAGGTAATAATGATCATTTTCCAGATCAATGCTATGCCCCTGGTTTTCCAGTAAATAAAAATCTCTATTACTCTGGATTTGCCTCATTGCGTGTTCCTGGGCACTATATATTCTAAAGCCATTTCTCCTGATACTCAGATAGGGCTTTTCTAATGAGATATAATGCTTATTTTCTGTCAAATACCACCAGGGAAACCAGTCCTTTGTCAATTGCTGCTGATCCTCATCAATAAAGCTATCGATCTTGTTTCTCAGCTCCACCGGATCATAAGTGAGAGTATCTGCCGGAGCTTGCTCTGCCATTGCTTCAGATATCAGCATTGAGTCCTGTGCCGAAATAGCCTGCAGGCTGTCAGGTGCCTGGGAAAATAGTAACCGGATTGATATAATGAAAATGATCAGGTAAAATTTCTTCATTTGAGAAGTTTCCTTTCTTTATACCATTTAATAGTTGTCTGCATTTGTCTGGCTATCGTAGAGGTCGAGTTCCAGCCTAACAGCTCATTTGCCTTCTGAGTATCCACCAGCCAGTAGCGCTGCCCCATCTCTCGGAATTTCTCGCGGTTAAGAACAGGAATTCTTTTACGGCTGAAAGCTATCAATTCATTTATAAGAGCAGCAATATAAAGGATTGGCAGAGGTATCCTCAGTTCAAATATCTTCTTATTCAAAGCTTCAGCAATGATATAAGCAAATCCTGCCATACTGATTACTTCATTCCCTGCTGCAAAAAAACATTCATTAGCTGCTGCCGGATTCCCTATCGACTTTTCTATCAGATCACAAAGATCATCCACATATATAAAATTAAAATATTTATCCATCATACCCGTAAGCGGAGCAATACCGTAATTTACTATTTTATAATATTCCAGAAAGTCCTTTTCTCCCGGACCAAACACTCCTACTGGTCGGATGATCGTCCAGGGATGAGTGCATTTATCTTCTATTATTATTTCTGCAACCCGTTTGCTTTTGCCATACATGGAAAGTGGTTTGCAGGGCTCAGATTCCTTTTTACCAATAGCTGATATTGCTGGTCCCGTTGCTGCCTGTGAACTCAAAAATATGAATTGCTCAAAACCTTCAATAGCATTTGTAAGTTCCACCAGTTGTTCCACCAGATCAATATTGGTTTTCTGAAAATCTTCCCATTTACGGGCACGGGTAAGTGCTGCTGCATGGATAAGTATCTCGCGATCAGCTAAAGCCTCTTTTAATGAAGACAGCTCATTATATTCAACATAACGTATCTCAGCATCTTCATTCAGAAGACTGATATCGCTCCCGTGTCGCACCAGACAGACAACGTCATATTCCATTTCTCTCAGCAGATTGCACAACCTGCTGCCCACAAATCCATTTGATCCTGTAACTGCTATTTTTTTCATATGCGGATAATTTACAGAACCCCATTAATTGGTCAATATTTTCTAATTGTGATTAGTGAATAGTGAGACAAGGGAAAAAAAACGAGGGTGAGAAGATGAGAGGGGAGAATAATGGAAAATTGAAAATGTAAAATGTAAAATTAAATGTAATGTAAGAATATTTCACCACAGAGGCA
>Ga0307991_1001385_pt1 | contig 16885 bp, 13 predicted proteins | sample EllFjometagen131_FD_203146 | JGI IMG/M metagenome (GOLD analysis project Ga0307991, IMG submission 203146) | Marine microbial communities from Ellis Fjord, Antarctic Ocean - #131 | ecosystem: Environmental > Aquatic > Marine > Unclassified | place: Southern Ocean | collected 2014-10-08
CAAGTTTTATTTTAAACGCGATTGATAATAAAGGCCATGCCCTGCCGGGTAAAAAATCAAAGATTTTGACGAAGCATGAAAGATATGGGTGGTGAGTCTTCAAAGTAAAGACTACCGTTTGAAATGTTTCTGGTTGAAATATTTTCCGGATTGCAGCAGGTCAGTCCATATTCATGAGTCCTACTAAATTAACGCCCATGCTCAAGCAGTACTTGTCCATCAAGGAAAAGTACAAGGACGCTTTACTTTTTTACCGGATGGGTGATTTCTATGAAATGTTTTTCGAGGATGCCCAGAGGGCATCCAAGGAACTGGAAATCACACTGACTTCCCGCAACAAAAAAGAAAACGCATCGATTCCCATGTGCGGTGTCCCGTTTCGGGCGGTACAGGGATATATCGCACGTCTGATAGAGCGTGGTTTCAAGGTCGCGATCTGTGATCAGGTGGAAGACCCGGGCGAAGCCAAGGGCCTGGTAAAACGCGAGGTGGTACGGGTTATCACGCCGGGAATGATCGTTGAAAATGAATTTCTGGACGCAAAATCCAATAATTATGTCCTGGCCCTTGCAAAAAATCATACCCATATCGGACTGTCCTATCTGGATATTTCCACCGGAACATTTAAGGTGGCCCAGTCAACCGATGTAAATACCGTCATTGACGAAGTCCTGCGTATTGCCCCCAGTGAGATTCTACTGGCTGAAGCCAGCCGAAACGATCCTTCTTTTCAATCTGTTCTTTCTGCGATTTCAGATAAATACATTACCTTTATCGAGGACCGGGCGTTTGACCCCGATAGAGGGCGGGAGCGGCTGACGCAACAGTTTAAAACCGTCAGTCTTGAAGGGTTCGGGTGCGAAAAATTAAAAGCCGGTATCAGTGCCGCAGGCGCACTGGTTTTTTATGTAGATGAAACCCAGAAGAGGGCCATTGATCATTTCAGCGGAATTGAAACCTATTCATTAAACAATTATCTTTTGATTGATGACGTATCCTGCCGTAATCTGGAACTTTTGGAGAATATCAGGAACGGGTCCAGGAAAGGGACGCTGTTGTCTGTTATGGATCAAACGATTACATCCATGGGCGGCCGGCTGCTTAAACAGTGGCTGCGATATCCCCTGCTTGACGCTGAGAAGATCCGCCTCCGGATGGATGCCGTGGCAGAGGCCAAAGACAGTCCTATGGTAAGAAAGGCCCTTAGGGAATCTTTAAAGTCTGTATATGACCTGGAACGACTGGGAAGCAAGATATCCATGGGTCATGCCAATGCCAGAGACCTGTTGTCCCTGAGGCAGTCTCTGGAAAAATTGCCGGACATTATGGTTGAACTGGACCGCCTGAATTCCGACTATTATCATTTTACCGGAGATCCATCTTTGCTTTATGAACTGGCGGTCCTGATAAAAAAGGCCATCCGGGAGGATGCGCGGCCGACTATTAATGAGGGCGGGATTATTAAAACCGGCTATCTGGCCGAACTCGATGAGTTGATTTCCATCAGCCAAAACGGCAAGGACTGGCTGGCCAGGCTGGAAGTAAAGGAAAGAGAGGCTACCGGCATCAATTCCCTGAAGGTCAGGTACAACAAAGTCTTCGGATATTATATCGAAGTGTCCCGGATTCATTCGGAAAAAATACCGCCGCATTATATTCGCAAGCAGACCCTGGTGAATGCCGAGAGGTATATTACCGATGAGTTGAAAAAATTTGAATCGAAAGTGCTGGGTGCCGAAGATCAGCGTGCCCTGCTTGAATATCGTCTTTTTAATGAAATAAGGCAGCAGGTCCAAAAAAATAATAAAGATATCCAGGTACTTGCCCGGTTTATTGCGCGGATTGACTGCTTTTTGAATCTGGCTGAAATTGCCGAGCAGAGCGATTTTCACCGCCCGGATATCAATTCCGATGGTCACATTACCATTGAGGAGGGCCGCCATCCGGTGTTGGAAAAGATGATTACCGGCGAGCGCTTTGTTCCCAATTCGATCCAAATGGATAATGACCAAAACCAAATTTTGATTATAACAGGACCCAATATGGCCGGTAAATCAACGGTGTTGCGCCAGGTCGCCATCCTGGTAATTATGGCCCAGATGGGCTGTTTCGTGCCGGTGCAAAAAGCCTCTTTAAGCATAATCGACCGTATCTTTACCCGGGTCGGTGCATTGGACAACCTGAGCCAGGGGCAAAGCACATTCATGGTCGAAATGCAGGAAACCGCCAATATCCTTAATAACGCCACTGAAAACAGCCTGGTCATTATGGACGAAATCGGAAGGGGAACCAGCACCTTTGACGGTTTGAGCATTGCCTGGGCCGTGGCCGAATATCTGCATGATTTTAAGGATAAAGGGGTGAAAACCCTGTTTGCAACGCATTACCATGAATTGACGGAACTGGCCCGCAGCAAGGTGCGGGTAAAAAATTTCAATATTGCGGTCAAAGAATGGGGCGAGGAGATTATCTTTTTAAGAAAACTGGTGAACGGTGGCACCAATCGCAGCTACGGCATTCAGGTCGCAAGGCTGGCCGGTATCCCCGACCCGGTGATCCGGCGGGCCAGAAAGATTCTGATTGATATTGAAAAACAGGACCATGGTTCCAGTATTTCTTCAGACAGCCCGGGGCAATCTGAATCGCTGGAAAAAAAACATGTGCAACTGAGTCTGTTTCGCAAGCCCGAACAGGTCCTGATCGAAAAGCTGCAGCAGATCGACATTGCACAAACAACGCCTGTCAATGCCTTAAATTTTTTGAATGAACTTCACGAAAAAGCCAGAGAGCTGGGACCTGTATGAGACCTGGATTACGTAAAAAAGTGTTGCCGATAGTAGTGATCGCCTGGCTGTTTATTTTTTTGCCGACAGGATTAAATGGTGTGTCCACGGCAGCAACGCCAAGGGATATGTTTTTTACGGCTGAAAATTGCTATAAGTACCTTAAAAACAGCCCTCGTAAAATGAAATACAGAGAAAACTGGTTTAAATGTATTTATAAATATCAGGCGGTGTACAGTGCAGATCCCAATGGCCCCTGGGCTGCGGCTGGTCTTTACCACGCCGGTGTTCTTTACCAGAAACTCTATAAGCGCTCATTCAAGGCGTCGGATAAAACCGAAGCACTGGATATTTTTAAACGGATCGTCAAACGATTTCCCACGAGCCGGTATAAACCCAAATCCATTACGGCCCTTGCCGAATTTTCCAAAACAAAAGCAGCCTCAAAACAATCGACCCGGATCAGTGCAAAAGAAATGTATATACGGGCCGAGCAGGATTATAATCGTCTGCGCGGTAAGCCGGCCAGAATGAAATATAGAGATAACTGGCTGAAATGTATTGCAAAATTTAAGAACGTGTGCGCCCATGATCCCCATGGCCCCTGGGCTTCGGTCAGCCTCTACATGGCCGGAAAGCTCTATCGGGAGCTTTACGGGCTCTCTTTCAGGAAGGCCGACAGGCAACAAGCCCTGGCACAATTTGAAGCTATTATCAGTACCTATCCAAAAAGCAGTTACTATGAAAAGGCCCTGGTTGCGAAAAGCAGCATGGGTCAGGGTAATGTAAAACCCGGTCTTCTGGAAAAAAAGCAACCGGATGCCATTGCCGGGATTATCCGGGAGTCGGCTGTCAAGGCTGCCGCAACTCAAAAAAGCACATTCGCTCAAAATCAGGGGTATTCAAAGATTACCGGGATACGATTCTGGAGTAACCCCAGTTATACCCGGATTGTGGTGGATGCGGACAAAGAGATGGTTTTTACCAATCGGCTTCTTAAGCAGGACCCTTCTATTGGAAAGCCCCAGCGGTTGTATGTTGACCTTAGCCGAAGCCGACTGGGAAACGGCTTGAACAAGCTGCTGCCCATCAACGACCACTTGCTCACAAATGTCCGTGCCGGGCAGTATACACAGGATGCGGTAAGGGTTGTGGTTGATATCAAGTCTTTTAAAACTTATAAAATATTTTCTTTGAAAAATCCTTTCAGAATCGTGATTGATGTGTGGGGCATGGACCAAAATGAGGCTTATGCCAAAACGGGCAATGATTTAAAGACAAAGAACAATGCCCGGATTGTACCCAGTGCGCTTGCCAAACAGTTTGCCCTGGGGGTTCGCCGGGTTATTATCGATCCCGGTCACGGGGGGCGTGATTATGGTGCTCCAGGATATTATAAGGGCGTGCATGAAAAAAATATCGTTCTTGAGATCGCCAAAAAACTGGCCGTAAAAATGCGTTCGCAACTCAAATGCGAAGTCATCCTGACCCGCAGTACCGACAAATTTCTTACGCTTGAAGAGCGGACCGCCATTGCAAATACGAAAAACGGCGATCTTTTCATCTCCATCCACACCAATTCGGTGAAAGACCGACGGGCCTATGGAATTGAAACTTATTTCCTTAACCTGGCCACGGATGATGACGCTATTTTAGTGGCGGCACGTGAAAATGCGACTTCCACCAAAAATATCAGCGATTTGCAGTCTATTTTAAATGATTTGATGCAAAATGCAAAGATCAACGAATCAAGTCGTCTGGCAGGCTATGTTCAGGCTTCGCTTTGCAGCCAGATGAAGAAGAAGTACAGCAATGTGAAAAACAAAGGAGTTAAACAGGCCCCGTTTTATGTGTTGCTGGGCGCACAGATGCCCGCCATATTGATTGAGACATCTTTTATCAGCAACTCCAGGGAATGCAAACGACTCAGGAGTTCAGCATACCAGGAGCGGCTTTGTGATGCGATCATAAAAGGGGTCAGCGCTTACATTAAAGAAACCAATCCCACCGCATGGCTGCAGCATCAGAAAAAATCCGATACCCCGGGTTAAGGAAAATGCAGGTTTTTTAAATTTTAAATATCGAACAAAGCGTTTTGAATGTCAAAGGATGTAGAGGATTCGACCTTAATAAGCGGTTGATCGATTTTGTCGACGGGTTGATTAAGGGGCAACGGTCAGAGTGCCAAATAAAGAGCAGAATATGAAGACTTTGCAATCCAACCTTCTCTATTTGGTATTCTACATTAAATCAGTACTTTAAATGGCTAAATGGTATCATTCCAATGGCACAGCTTTTTTGTGTTGCACCCCTTAATCCATGGCTGGCCCTGGTAACCGGTGTCATGGCCGTGTCTACCGGTGCCATATTTGCGCGTCTGGCCGATGCCCCGCCGCTGGTTATAGCCGCCTACCGGGTTGGGCTGGCCGTACTGGTTCTTTTGCCCATTGTCTGGATAAAGGCCCGCTGTGAGATTCAAAGTCTTGCCCGGCGGGAAATGTTACTGGCCATTGGTGCGGGTTTTTTTTTGGCGCTTCATTTTGCGACCTGGATTTCATCTCTGGAATATACCTCGGTTGCCAACAGTGTGGTGCTGGTGAATACAAATCCCCTGTGGGTGGGATTGCTGACACCACTGATTGCCCGGGAAAAGATAAAAAAGGCCGCATTTATCAGTATCCTGATCAGCATCATCGGCGCTGCCATCATTGGGGCCGGTGATTTTGCATCCGGGGGGCAGGTCCTTATAGGAGATCTGCTGGCCCTTTCAGGGGGTGTTTGTGCAGCCATTTACCTGCTGCTGGGACGTAAGCTGCGGCGTAATCTTTCGTTGCTGGCCTATATCTTTGTCTGCTACGGCAGTGCCGCAATTATTCTGTGGGCCGTGGTTCTGTTGCTGGGCCTCCCATATACCGGTTTTTCAGGCCGGACAATCACTGCTTTCTGGTGCATGGCCCTGATTGCCCAGTTGATTGGCCATACGAGCTATAACTGGGCACTGAAATGGTTTAGTGCCGGTCTGATTGCTGTCAGCCTGCTTGGAGAGCCCATCGGTAGTGCCATTTTGGCTTATATTCTTTTTGATGAAGGATTAACGGTGGCAAAAATAATCGGTGGCGTTTTAATCATGATCGCCATCTATATTGCCGGTGTCAGTGAAACGCGGGAAAATTAAAAAAACAGGTAACCGTTTACGGTTTACAGTTATCGGTTTACGGTTGCAAAAATTCTGTCAAATTTCATTGTTCGTTGTGAGTATAAGGGTTACGGATGTTAATTGGAAAAACTGTGAACTGTGAACCGACAACCGGGAACGGTTACAAAAGATAGGACGTTTAAAAATCAAAATCAAGGAGGAAAATATGGCCTACGAAAACATTCTATTCCGGACGGAAAAAGGAATTGCAACGATTACATTTAACCGGCCCAAAGCCTTGAATGCCCTTAACGGTGCATTGCTGAACGAGTTTGCCGCTGCTCTGGAAGAAATTGATGGAAATGAGGATATCCGTGTACTGGTTCTTACCGGAGGTGGCGAAAAATCATTTGTCGCCGGTGCCGACATCTCCGAGATTGCTGCCTATAATACGCTCCAGGCAAAACTTTTCGCCCGAAAAGGGCAGTCGATCATCAACCGGCTTCAGAATATGTCCATTCCGGTGATCGCCGCGGTGAACGGTTTTGCATTGGGCGGGGGAAGTGAAATTGCACTGGCCTGTGATTTTATTTATGCCGCAGAAAATGCCATGTTCGGACTTCCGGAGATCAACCTGGGGATCATTCCGGGTTTTGGCGGGACCCAGCGGTTGGCCAGAGTCGTAGGCCCCGGTATTGCCAAGGAGATGATTTTTACCGGTAAAATGATTCCGGCTGAACGTGCCGCAGCCATCGGCATGGTCAACAAGGTCTGTGCGGCCGATGCCCTGATGGAAAAAGTCCTCAAGACTGCCGGGGTCATCGCCTCCAGGGGCAAGGTTTCACTGCGAGCTGCCAAACAGGCAATCAACAGTGGGCTGAATACCGATCTGGCAACCGGGTTGAAGATCGAGGTGGATGCATTTGCCCTTTGCATGGCCAGCATAGATGCCAGGGAAGGTACCAGCGCTTTTTTGGAAAAAAGAAAAGCAATATTTAATGGCGACCTGACAGGGCAAAATTCTTCTTGACACACCTTTATGAATTATTTATAAGATGAATAATGTTCACAAACGGAGAGATAACGGAAAGCCAATTATTTGATGGACAGGGAAGATATTTAATGAAAATTTTTTTCTTTTATTGCTTTTTCAGCTTTTTGGGAGGCTTCTTTTTTAGGGAGTCTATCCATGGGCTGGCAATATAGAAAAAAGCCGGTAATAAAATAAAAACCATGGGTAGACAGCAAGGTCAAACCCATGGTTTTGGTGTTTAAGGGCCATGGGTTTTAAACCTGCGGCCCTTTTTATTTGAGAAATTTATGAAAGGAGGAGACAGATTATGATTTATGATATTGAGTATGAAACCATGCCGCGGGAAGCACTTGAGGCGATTCAGTTGAGAAGACTTCAGGTGACCCTTGAACGGGTTTACGCAACAGTCCCGTTTTATCGGGACGGTTTTAAAAAAGCAGGCATTGTCCCCGGTGATATCAAGTCTCTGGATGACTTGCAGAGAATCCCGTTTACAACCAAACAGGATCTCAGGGATAGTTATCCGTTTGGCATGTTTGCCGTACCCATGGATAATGTGGTGCGTATTCACGCTTCTTCGGGTACCACGGGCAAACCCACCGTTGTCGGATATACGGCACGTGATATAAAGATCTGGTCGGAACTTATGGCCCGTTCGCTTATGGCCGGCGGGGCTTCAAGGGGTGATATTATCCATAACGCCTATGGATACGGTCTGTTTACCGGGGGACTGGGCGTCCATTATGGCGCTGAAAAACTGGGAGCCTCGGTGATCCCGGTGTCCGGCGGCAACACCAAAAGACAAGTCGTGATTATGAGAGATTTTGGTCCCACGATTTTAACGGCCACGCCTTCCTATGCGCTTCACCTGGCTGAAGTTGCCGAAGAAGCCGGGATCTCTTTTAAGGATTTGAATTTCAAGTACGGTATTTTCGGTGCAGAACCCTGGTCTGAAGAAATGCGGGAAGAAATCGAGCGTAAAATGAATTTAACTGCGGTGGATATTTACGGACTCAGCGAAGTTATGGGACCTGGTGTGGCCATTGAGTGTCATGAGGCAAAGAAAGGGCTGCATATTTTCGAAGATCATTTTATCGCTGAGATCATTGATCCACAAAGCGGTGAGCGGCTTGGCCCCGGTGAAATCGGTGAGCTGGTATTTACAACCATAACCAAGGAGGCCTTTCCCGTGATTCGCTACCGGACCCGGGATATCACTTCTTTAAACCCTGAACCGTGTATTTGCGGGCGCACCCATACGCGCATGAACAAAGTCAGCGGACGGACTGATGACATGCTGATTATCCGGGGTGTAAATGTGTTTCCATCACAAATCGAAAGCGTATTGATGGAGATGGATCAGGTCGAACCCCATTATCAGCTTGTGGTGGACCGGGAAGGCAATCTGGATACCCTTACCGTGCTGGTGGAAATCGGCCAGCACATGTTCTCCGATGAAGTCAAGCACCTGCAGGATCTGGAACGAAAGATATCAAAAAATATAAAAGAATATTTCGGTGTTTCGGCACGTGTTAAACTGGTTGAACCCAAGGCAATTGCCCGCAGCCAGGGCAAAGCCGTGCGGGTCATTGACAATCGAAAAATTTAGATAACAGCGCAATGCTCAGGCATTGCGCTGTAAACGTTTAAACAAAAGAGGAGGAAAATCATGTCAACACAGAAATTAACTAAAAACGTTGTGTTATTGCTTTGTGTCATTTTTACCATTTGCCTGCTGGTTTCTTCATGGGCTCAGGCGGCATCCGCCTATAAAATAGGCGGTATTTTTGCTGTAACCGGCCCGGCCTCTTTTCTTGGCGACCCTGAAAAAAAGAGCATGGAAATGGCTGTAAAGGCAATCAATGATCGCGGCGGTATTGACGGCCATTTGCTGGAAACGGTTATTTACGATACTGAAGCTGATCCGACCAAGGGTGTTATGGCGGTAAACAAACTGATTAATAAAGACAAGGTGCTGGCCATCATCGGGCCCAGCACAACACCGACGACCCTTGCGGTGATCAATTTTGTCGAAAGGGCCCGGATCCCATTAATCAGTTGTGCCGCCGGCATACAGATCACCCAGCCGGTTAAAGAATGGGTATTTAAAACCGCCCAAAGTGATGTGCTTGCCGTGGCTTCGCTTTACAGTCACTTGAAAGCGGCAGGGATTCAAAAGATCGGCATCCTGACGGTATCCAATGCGTTTGGGGAGAGCGGAAAGCATCAACTTGAGGCCCAGGCCTGCAACTTTGGCATTGAAATTGCCCAGGCCGAAAGTTTTGGCGCCAAGGATACCGACATGACCCCGCAGTTGACGAAAATCCGGAAAGTCTCTCCCCAGGCGGTGGTCTGCTGGGGAACCAACCCAGGGCCGGCGGTTGTGGCTAAAAATGTAAAACAGTTGAAAATGAAGATGCCGCTGTTTATGAGCCACGGTGTTGCATCGCCCAAGTTTATTGATCTGGCCGGTGATGCGGCCGACGGTATTTGTCTGCCCTCTGGGAAAATTCTGGTTGCCGGACTGCTGCCCGCAGATGATTTACAGAAAGAGGTCCTGATTCAGTATATTGATCAGTTTGAGAGCCAATACGGCGGCAAAGTATCCGGGTTCGGCGGATATGCCTTTGATGCTGTAAATATACTGGCCGAAGCTCTGAAGGGAAGCGGTGGAAACAGGGCCCTGATCCGGACGGCCATAGAAAAGATTCAGAACCATATCGGGGTTTCCGGGATTTTCAATTTTTCAGCGGCCGAGCACAATGGTCTGGGACCGGATGCGTTTGTTGTCGTTAAAATTAAAAACAATACCTGGGAACTGTTGAGGTAAGCTATCCATGCAGGAATTTTTGCAATATCTGTTCTCAGGAATTACCAATGGCGCCATCTATGCTGTCATTGCAGTGGGGTTTTCCATGCTGTACAGTTCAACAGAACTGATCAACTTTGCCCATGGTGAATTTGTCATGCTCGGTGCCCTGACGCTCGTGACCCTGTGGAGCGGCCTGCATCTTCCCCTTGTCCTTGCTTTTATTGTAACGGTGGGTATTGTTTCTTTCGTAGGGTTTGTTTTTGAACGCGTTGCCGTGCGTACCGTAAAAAAACCCGACCATATTGTTCTGGTGATCATCACCGTGGGCGCATCTATTTTTTTGCGGGGTATCGGCATGCTGTTATGGGGAAAAGATGCCTACAGCCTACCGGGTTTTTCGGATCATCAGCCGCTGGATATCGGCGGTGCCACGCTGCTGCCCCAGAGCATCTGGATTATGGCCATTGTAGGCGCAATGGTCCTTGGGCTTTATTATTTTTTCAACCGTACCCTTACCGGTAAAGCCATGCGGGCCTGCGCCATAAGCAAGCGGGCCGCATGGATTACCGGTATCCCGGCGGGCAAAATGGTGCTGCTGGCGTTTATGATGAGTACCGGCATGGGCGGTGTGGCAGGTGTCATGATTGCACCGATTACCATGAGCAGTTACGACATGGGAACCATCTTGGGCCTCAAGGGGTTCTGCGCTGCAATGCTGGGGGGCATCGGCAGTTTGTGGGGAGCGGTGATCGGCGGATTTTTACTGGGTATTTCCGAAGCCATGGGCGTGGGGCTGATTTCATCCAGCCTGAAAGATGCCATTGCCTTTGTCCTGCTTCTGGCAGTATTGTATGTGCGACCGGGCGGTATTGTGAATGCCGGGGATGTACAGCGGTTTTAGAAAGGGTAAAAAATGCGTTTGCGATGGGGTAAGAACAATATTGCTTTCATGGTTCTGTTTTTAGTAGTAGTTGCCATTGGCATCTGGATCGAGAACCAGTATTACCTGCAGGTCATGACTTTTATCGGTATCAACACCCTGCTGGCTCTGGGATTGAATATGCTTATGGGATATGCCGGGCAGATCTCGCTGGGCCATGCTGCTTTTTACGGCCTGGGAGCGTATACATCCGCGATACTCAGCGTTCACTACAATGTATGTCCCTGGCTGGCGCTCTTAGGGGCCGTATTGACCGTTTCTTTGATTGCTTTTGTTATCGGAATGCCCACGTTGAAACTTTCCGGATATTATCTGGGAATGGGTACGCTGGGTTTCGGCATGGTAGTGCACGTTCTGTTTCGTGAGTGGAGTACGCTGACCGGCGGTGCATCCGGATTTGTGGGGATTCCACCGCTGGAACTGGGTCCGATTTCGTTTTTGTCAATCCGTAATTATTTTTATCTGGTCTGGTTTATACTGCTTGCCAGTATGGTGATCTGTCGACGGCTGATCGATTCCCGTATCGGTCGGGCCCTGCGATCGATTCACGATAGTGAACATGCGGCCAGGGCAGTGGGCGTGGATACTGAAAATTTAAAACTGATGATTTTTGTCTTCAGTGCGGCCATGTCTGCCGTAGCCGGGTTTTTATATGCTCATTTTGTGAGTTTTATCAGCCCCGGTTCCTTTGGCTTTCTGGCATCGATACGCATGGTCACCATGGTCGTCATAGGCGGTATGGCCAGTATCTGGGGCGCACTTTTAGGGGCTTCCCTTTTGACGCTTCTGCCGGAATGGCTGCATGCCTTCGCCGACTACGAGATGGTTGTATACGGCGCTGTTCTGATGCTTGTCATGATTCTGCTGCCGCAGGGACTAACCCGGGGATTGATGGATATTTATGAGCGATCGAGAAAATAATCCTGAATTATCATTTCTAAGAATAGACAATGTTTCCAAAACTTTCGGTGGTGTACAGGCTGCGCAGGATATCAGCTTTAAGGTCTCCAGGGAAAACATTGTGGGACTGATCGGTCCTAACGGGGCCGGCAAGACCACGTTGTTTAATCTCATTACCGGGGTTTACACACCGGACAACGGTAAAATTTTTTTTGGCCAAGCAGAGATCCAGGGCCGAAAAATATCAACACTGGTAAAAATGGGGATTGCCAGGACCTTTCAAAATGTGGAACTTTTTGAAAATATGACGGTGGTTGAAAATGTCATGGTCGGTCAGCATGTGCGAACTATGTGCGGATTCTGGGGGGCTGTTCTCCGTCTTCCCGGAATGCTTAGAGAAGAAAAGCAAAGCAGAATTGATGCTTTGGATCTGCTTGAATTTGTCGGACTGGAAAATGTGGCGGACAGGCGCAGCAGTGAACTGCCGTTTGGATGGCAGCGTTTGCTGGAAATTGCCAGGGCCATGGCTTCGAAGCCGAAAATGCTTTTGCTGGATGAGCCCGCAGCCGGCCTCAATGCCGTAGAAACGGCCCACCTGGCGGAATTATTGGTAAAAATACGCGCCCTGGGGATAACGCTGCTGCTGGTGGAACACGACATGAGCCTGACCATGGAAATCTCAGACCGGATTGTGGTTCTTGACCAGGGACGATTGCTGGCCCATGGCACACCGCGTGAAGTCCAGCAGGATGAGGCGGTTATGACCGCTTATCTGGGGAAAGCCTGAAAGAAAAAAGAATTATGAATTATGAATGCTGAATGAAGGCATTCTGTCCGTGATATTGAAATGGAAGCCAATCGCAGGGCGGGCTGTGCCCACCGAATCGATCTGCAATCTGTAACTTGAAACCCAGAACTCAAAACTCAGAACCTAAAACTTAAAACCCAATACCCAATACCCAATCATGCTGCAAATTAAAAATTTAAAATGTTATTACGGCCGCATCATGGCAATCAAAGGCGCCAGTCTTTCCGTGCGGCAGGGGGAACTGGTGAGTCTGATCGGTGCCAACGGCGCCGGGAAAAGCACACTTTTGCAGGCTGTTTGCGGGCTTCTTGAACACTGGGAGGGAGAGATCAATTTTCAGGGCAGCGGACTGCATTCACTGGATTCATCCCAAATTGTGAAAAACGGCATCAGTCTGGTGCCGGAGGGACGCATGATTTTCCCGCCGCTGAGTGTGATGGATAATCTGAAACTTGGGGCCTATACCATGTATCGCAGGAAAATGCATACTAAAGTAAAACAGGACCTGGAGATGGTACTTGACCTTTTCCCGGTGTTGCGAGAAAGAATTCACCAGGCGGCCGGAACGTTGTCGGGCGGTGAGCAGCAGATGCTGGCCATTGCAAGGGCACTGATGGCACGCCCTAAACTGCTGCTTCTGGATGAACCTTCCATGGGACTGGCGCCGCTTCTGGTTGAAAAGATTTTAGCGACCCTGGTGAAGTTAAGGAAAAACGGTATTACCATTTTGCTGGTGGAACAAAACGCTCAGGCAGCCCTTAAAATCGCGGATCGCGGGTATGTCCTTGAAACCGGCAGCGTGGTTTTACAGGGTGCGGCTGAATATCTGCTGAATGATGACGAAGTCAAGCGGGCCTACCTGGGCAAGGATTACAAGGAATTCTATGAAGGGAGGGCATGATATGTTAAATTTAGATCCGGAAGAAAGAAAACAGCTTCAGCTTGAACGTTTGCAGTCCACCCTGAACCGGGCCTTCCGCAATGTTCCCTTTCATCGTAACCGGTTGCAGGAAAAGGGCCTTGAACCTTCCTGCATCGGGAGTATTGGCGATCTTGTGCAACTGCCCTTCATGGAGCGGAAACATCTGGGAGAACATTATCCCTATGGTCTTTTTGCCGTGCCGTTAAGGGATATTGTCCGAATTCACAGTGCTCCGGGAACCACTTCCAATCCCACGGTCAGCGGTTATACACGGCAGGATTTGCTGTTTTGGCGGAAGATGGCAGCCGGTACCCTGGAAGCTTCCGGGGTGACATCCCAGGACATTTTACAGATCACCCTGGATTTCGGGCTGGCAAACTGGGGCAGGGATTACAAGGACAGCGCGGAAATTATCGGAGCCGGGGTGATCCCCAGTACCACGCTTTCCCTTGATAAGCAGTTGATGGTTTTGCGTGATTATAAGACTTCGGTGCTGATCACGACGCCTTCCATGGCCTCTGAACTGGCAGATCATATGCTAAAGGCAAAAGTAAACCCCGCCGAATTGAACCTGACCACATTGATTCTGGTGGGAGAGCATGTGGATAGCACTTTTCGTGAACTTTTGGAAGAACAGCTTAATGTAAAGACATGGCTGCATTATGGATTGAGTGAAGTCCCGGGACCGGCCATTGCTTTTGAATGCAGCGAACATGCCGGACTGCATGTGAATGAAGAACATTTTCTTGCTGAAATTATAGACCCCCAAAGCGGAAGGGAGACTGAGGCCGGCCAGGCCGGTGAACTCGTATTGACGACGCTGACCACTCGTGCATTTCCGCTGATTCGTTTTAGGACCGGTGACCGGGCTCGGTTTATCAGGGGAATATGCCCCTGTGGGCGGTCTTTAAGCCGGATTGAATGGCTGGGCAGACGAACCGACGATATGCTGAATATCCGTGGCGTAAAGGTACATCAGCAGCAAATTCTGTTTCAGGTTAAAAAAGCCCTTGGATTTGTGCCGAACGATTATCGTATATCAAAAAAGCAACAGGGTTTGAAACAGTTGCTTGAAGTCCGGATTGCCGTGGATGATACTCTGTTTTCCGATGAGATCAAGGCGCTGGAGTCAGTGGTCAAAAGGGTGGGCAGTATACTACGTGAGAACCTTGGCGTACCCGTAATCATACGGTTGAAGGAAAAACATTTATTTGAACGGAAATAAGGGTGAAGGTAGAAGACTGAAGATGGAAGGTGGTCATCAGGTAGATGGAAGTCTTCCAGCCTTTCAGCCTCAGAAACCGAACCGAAGGTGAAAGAACAAAACCCAACATGAAGGAGGTTAGATATGCGCGTTGAACAGATTTCAATTTTTTTGGAAAACAAGTCCGGCAGGCTGGCGGAGGTGACAAGCATTATTGCCGAGGCCGGGATTAATATCAGGGCATTGGCTCTGGCTGATACCTCTGATTTCGGTGTATTGCGTCTGATCGTCAACGATAATGACAAAGCAGAAAAAACGCTTAAAAATCAAGGCTTTACAGTAGGTAAAACAGAGGTTGTCGCAGTAGAAGTGCCGGACCAGCCCGGTGGTCTGGAGAATATCCTGGCTATTTTGCATAAAGCCGGGATTAATGTGGAGTATATGTATGCCTTTGTGCAGCAGAGCGGCAACAATGCGGTGATGATTTTCAGGTTTGATCATATAGATGCGGCAGTAAAAATACTTGAAGAAAACGGTGTTGTTGTAATTGAAGGAAGCCGTTTGTATAGTATGTAAGGCTTGTGAACGCCATAACTGGTGTCGATTTTTAGGTTTGTGGGTACTGGGTTTTGGCTGATACGGCCTATTTCCCATTTCCTGTTTCCGGATTTCAAGTTTTACCGAAAAATTTGACCATTATTTGACATGTCTGTGCAAAAGGAGTTATATGGTTGCAATTCTTGACGGTTGAACCCGACCGGATCAAACGGGTTGCAACATGCAACTGAAGATTTTTGAAAACTAAATAGACTTATGCCTGCAAATAGAGATACAGCACAATTAATATGGGGTATTGCACTTGCCCTGGCGGGAATAGGTGTTTTTTTTCGTATTCCGCAGGTGATGCCGCGCATAGAACAGATCCCGCATTTTTCATCGGTCATCATTTTTATTCGTTTTTGCTTTTATCTGATAGGCGTAATGCTTCTTGGCGGCGGCAGTAAAAAAATATTTGTATTTTTAAAAGCTTCCGATGACAAGTAAAGGATTAACATGCCCGGTATGAATGTGTTGAAAAAAAGCAACTTAGGAAATGGCGGTTCCTCCAAAATTCATAACCTGCAATCCGAGATAAATTACAGGACCCGGCTGCAGGAAATCTGCAATAAGATTTATTCTGCTATAAATTTAGATGAAATACTGATCGACCTGAAAGACCAGATAATTTCGCTTTTCAGAGCGGAAAGAATGACTGTTTATGTTGTAGACGGTATCAAAAGGGAGTTGGTTTCCCGATTTAAATCAGGCAACGAGATTTCTGAAATTCGAATTCCGGTATCCACCAGCAGCATTGCGGGCAATTGCGCCTTTAAGCAGAAACTTATCAATGTCAAGGATGTATATAGTGAAATAGAACTGGCTGGTATCGATCCTGAATTGAAATTTGACAGCAGTTGGGACCGCAAGACAGGATTCGTGACCCGGCAGATACTCGCATTTCCGATTATTTATCAAAAATTTTTATTAGGGGCCATCCAGTTGATCAACAGCAAAGACGGCGCCTCTTTTACCGGGACCGATGAACAAGCGGTCATGGAACTGGCCAAGATTCTTGGAATAGCACTTTATAACCAGAAAAGGATGTCCAGAACCAGGGCTACAAAATTTGATTATCTTCTGGAAAACCATATCTTGACCCAGAAAGAACTTAACCGGGCCATAACCAAAGCACGGGAGCAAAAAATATCGATTGAAAATATACTGATGCAGGAATTTAAGATATCCAAGAAAGATATCGGTAAATCCCTGAGCAGATTTTATAAAGTTGCCTTTGTTGAATATAATATAAAGACCCCGATCCCGGGCGCTCTTTTACAGGGCCTTAAAGTACCTTTTATGCGCAAGAATTTCTGGGTTCCTCTCAGGGAAGAAGAAAAAAAGATTACCATTGTTCTTGACAACCCTCATGACCTGCAGAAAATTGATGAAATCAAGACCCTTTTCCCCAGCCGCAGAATTATATTCTGCGTAGCGCTCAAAAAAGATATTCTGGATTTTATTTCGCTTTTTACCCAGGATGAAAAAGAACTGGCCGAAATTGACGAGATCCTTTTTAAGCTGCAGGAAGAGGCGGACGAAATAGAGGAGAGAGAGTCATCTTTAGATGAGCAGGACAGCGCCGTGGTTCAACTGGTCAACAAAATTATTTTAGATGCCCATGCCCGGGGTGCATCCGATATCCATATCGAACCCTACCCGGGTAAACGCAGCACCCAGGTGCGCCTTCGGGTAGACGGGTTATGTTATACCTATCAAACGATTCCCTATAATTACAAGAATGCGGTGG
>Ga0307991_1001386_pt1 | contig 16885 bp, 20 predicted proteins | sample EllFjometagen131_FD_203146 | JGI IMG/M metagenome (GOLD analysis project Ga0307991, IMG submission 203146) | Marine microbial communities from Ellis Fjord, Antarctic Ocean - #131 | ecosystem: Environmental > Aquatic > Marine > Unclassified | place: Southern Ocean | collected 2014-10-08
GGAGCTATTTAATTTTATTCTCAAATAGTTAAATGGTATTTTATTTAATAAACCGCAATATGTTGTAATTCTACAAAATTACATATAAATTATACACAAATTGCTTGACACATGAAAATCACAAGTTCAATGATATGATTAATAATTATTTCGTCAAATAATATTCCTATAACGAGGCTTAATTTTTTGGATTTTGTAAGCACTCTCAAATAAGAGCGGGCAAGATTTTACAGCAAAAAGCCGATCAAAGGGAGCAACGGGGAAAATGAGAGACGTTATATTGATATTTTTTTTAGCTCTCCTCTTGTGTGCATGGATCAATCTCATTGTAAAACGTAAAAAAGAAAAAAAAAGTGTTCGGAAAGAGATCAAAGGCATGCTTGACGAACGGATTACGGGTAGAGTCATATCTGTTCGGCGTGACGTGCAGAAGGCTTTGAGTAAGAAAAAACCCGTTTATTTTCCAAGACAAATTACAGGATCAAAAAACAATATTTATCCATATCTTAGAGAAGATCGCAGAAGTGGTAAAGAAAGACGCAAAAGCAGGGTTCCGGTCGGCATAACCTTTGAATTTGTCGACCGCAGGCAGGCCGACAGTACCCGGCATACAGGGCCCGAAAGACGAAACGGTTCTGACAGGAGAGGCAGGATTTGGGATAGAAGAAAACCGGTTGCATTCCAATATTGCTAGATGAACACCATGCCTTTCTACGAATTTGAAATAATCATGCGTTCATAACATCAACAGGCAGGAATAAAGACCTCTTGTTCACCCCTCCCCGTCGTTCAATAACATTGAATTTACTTGTATCATACAGAAATATTTTTCGAGAAATAGTTTTTTTCGTGATGTTTTTAAATTGTCTTGTTTTCAAACGCAAAATAATTTATAGAGCATACGACTTGCTGTATGTTACCGGTCAAAGTGGTTGACAAAAACATTGCAACTCATCGAAACTTCTACATCGCACAACAAATGCCGGAGTGGTGAAACTGGTAGACGCACGGGACTCAAAATCCCGCGGGGGCAACCCCGTGTCGGTTCGATTCCGACCTCCGGCACCACAGATATCAAGGGTTTGGCAACTATCATATTGCTGAGCCCTTTTTTAATGGTGCTTAAGGAGGGGTTGTTGTGGGAAGTTCTTTTCATTCGTAGCTTTACCATTACCTTATACGTTAGCTTTTTCGTTAAAATCATGGACTGTGCTTGAAATTGTGTCTTTTTGTGTCTGCAAATATACGGCCTGCTTTTGTGCTGCAAGCTGAAGATCTGCATCATTAACAATATTGTATCGGTCAAATACAGACCGTGTCTTGTGGCCTGATATCTTCATTGCCACAGCTTCAGGAATACCGGCCCTAACCATATTCCTAACCGCTGTACGCCTGAAATCATGGAATAGCTTTTTGCCGATATTGGCATCCGTGCAGGCCGTTTGCCATGAACCCCTGAAATCGCTTATAAGACCTGTTCCGTCCATGTTAGGAAATACATAAGGAGTTAGCTTTCGGCTCTTTTTCCTTGCTTCCCATTGCCCGTTAAATACCCCTTGCAGTTCCTCATCAAGATACACGGTCCGGCCATCATCGTTTTTAGTCTCACCCGGTTCAAGCCTGACAATGCCGTTGTCAAGGTCAACCTGATTCCAGGTCAAGTCTGTTATCTCTGACATTCTCCATCCAGTCTTATAGGCAAATGTTACAAATCCTTTGAGATAGTCCGGCAATTCATCCCTTAAAGCCAGAAACTCGGCATGTTCAAAGAATCCCTTGCGGATATTATTTTCCTTCAGCATGGGGATATAAGGCACCCGGTCAACCTTTGGAGGGGTCTGTCTGGCTCCGATATTCAACATTCTCTTTAAAGCAGACAGTTCCCGATTAATAGTAGCGTTAGCAGCGCCCTCCTCTAACCGGGTTTCAATATAACCCTCTATCTTAGGTGAATTAATATCAGGCACCCTGTACCCTTCAAAGTGTCGCTTAAGGTGTCCTGCGCTTCTCTCCGCCCTATCAAGTGACTTTCTTTCGTTAATACGGTAGTCCCTGAGAAAGCCCTCTGCCAGTTCATCAAACTTAACCCGGTCAAAATAAATTCCCGGAAGTTTGCCCTCTGAGATTTCGCCTTCACGCTTTTTTAATAAACGTTTGGCATCGGCTTCTTTCTTGCTCTTTGTGGTTTCCCGGTAAGGTTTCCCGTTCCGGTAATACTGGATCCAATAAACCTTGCCTCTCTTGTAAATGGTTCCCATAGTTCCCCTTCAACTTTCCCCTTTTAATTTTAGCCCAGGAAGCCGGACAGGGTTTCCGGTTTTCGGCTCCGGTAGCCTATCCCGGGCTTTGTTGATATCTTCCCGCAATCCAATACATGTGTTTTTAAAGATCGTTGATCCTCGGGCCTCTGAGCGCGTCGGTTTTTCGTTATGATATTAGAATTCCAGATAATCGCTCCTATAGGCCCGCATAGCATCATTCAAAATCTTCATAGAATCAAGACCCACGGATTTAAGATTTCTAACAACCTCTTTTAATCGCTCATTTTCGTAAAGCGCTAAAGTTGCCTGAATCCTAGCGCTACTTTTTTCCATGCTACTTTTTTCCATAATAATTACCCCCCTTTTTTGCAAAAAACAAAGCGCCTGGAAAAGGCTTCCCTCCGGCCACAGAAACCGGCCCATAACATCACTGCCATGGGTACCTTTCGCAAGCGCTCCGCTATTTGATTTTGTTTTCATTTTTCTGTGTTTTTGGGGTTGACTTTTGTATTTCTGAGTATTACTATAATATACTAAATATTACATAGTCAAGAAAAAAATTGACAGAATATAAAAAAAACCATAAATGAAAGGTATGTGGAAAATGATCTCAATCAAAGTTGATCCAAGAATGAAAATAGCCCTTGAAAAACTTGCTCAACAAGAGTTTTCAAGTGTTTCCGGAATCCTCAAAAAAGCTGCTGAAAAATATCTCAAAGAACATGATATTGACTGGCGCGAAGAAGGCGCCGAAGAAACCGAATCCAAAAAATAGAGGCCCAGTATGAAGACAGACAAAGAGGACTTTTTGGACAATCTATTCAAGAAGGCGGTAGAGGATACAAACAAACAGTTCCCGAACGATCCGCCGATGGAATGGCCGGAGAACGTAAAGAATCCGAAGAAACCCGACTTGATCAAAGTTTCCGATCAAAGGTCTTTGCAAAAGGATCAGAACGAAACAGAATCAGAGGAAACTTACTTGAGCGACTTCGGAAAGTTGTACCAGAGCTTGTCAAAGGAAGAAAGGGAAGAGGCCTTGAGGGAAGTCGGACAGATGCAGAAAGAAGGCTTGATCAAGGTTTCCGATAAGTAAAAGAACAACTCGACCTTTTCGGCAATAAAAAGCCTGGACAGACAGAACTCTGGTCCATGGTGAATATTACTCTATTTGGGAAGATTAACGGGGGTAAATTATGAAAAAAGCTATCATTTTAAGTATGTTGGCACTTGCTTTATTATGCACTATTTTTATTATGCAAAGCCCCGCTGACAGCGGTCAATGTTTTGGTGATTGTGCCAGTGAGCAGGGAATTTGCATTAGTCATTGTGGCGGAGATGGCCAGTGCATTAGCAGATGCGCCGCCGCTTATGGGCGTTGTGTGGCACGGTGTAATTAATTCTAATGTCTGAGTACCTCAAGGAAAACAAGATCAGCCCATCCAGGCCCGACTTTTCCAAGATTTCGTTAAAGGCGGCGCTAAGAGTGTTGAGAAAACACCCGGACAAGTTCAAAAACCTGAAACCACAAAAATACAAGGTGCCAAGAGATGGGTTCGGACTTCACATACCGGACGACTCTTCAGATCCCCAGACCTTGTGGCAAGGGACTCCGAAGAAGTAGCATCCCCCTTTTATCATCCATCCGTAAATTTGCGCAGGAAGAGCTTTATACTGTTACTACAGGGAGCGTTAGGGAGGCCTCAGAATATGCTAAAGTAACATTTGACTATGGCCGGCAACTCCTAGCACTGCCTCACATAAAGAAGGCGATTAAAGCTAAACAAGCCAAATTACAGAAGAAAACTGCATGGGTTTGATTTTATAATTGTCCATGCCTATATCATCCAAATCTATACCCACAACATACACACTTTAGGCCATGGTAGCCAAAGAGCGACATCGGATTAAGCTGTTAGAATACTTGGAAATCCAGAAAATGATTTTCCAAGTCGTGTGTATATGAATGATACTGTTCTTGGTTTTAAGGGTGAAAGATATATTTATAGCCACTTCACACCCGACGAACTCAGCGAAATCGAAGTTGCCCTTCCGGGCTAAATTGTCAAAGAGCAATAAATTGAATGCTCTTGTCTTTGATTGAGACGGGGTTTTTTCTCACCATAAAGGAATCGGATGAAGTTTGAAATTTACCCCCTTTATGACCCCCTTATGACCCCTTTTTACCCCCCTGCAATGTTTATTTTTATTATCCAAAGAAACAAAATTGGTTTTACAAACACTACATTTTGGTTTTTGTGTATCTGTTACATTTGTAACACCCTGCATCCTGGATGCTTTCTTGGTTATGGTCCCCCCCGTGTCTTTTGCTATAATGCGGGCGGATTCTGCTTTGCTTTAGTGACGTATTGCAATGTATCATCACTATGCGTCACTTCAATCCTATACCAGTCCACATTCGAACGCCGCCGGATGCTCTTGATGATATAAAGCCTTTTTCAGCAAGTAACAGGCCGAACGCCTTTTTTGATATAGGCTCTTCATTTATATCCTGGACCCAACTTTCATATATGCTATAAAGGTCGCCTGCAGTGCTTTCTTTTTCCGGATCTGTCACGCACCGCTCGGAAATAAAATTCAACAAAAAATCTACGCCAGCATCTTCCGACTCTTCGGCATCCACCAAAGCATTTTCCAAAAATCGAAACGAACCTGGATCGATAAGGCCAGCCCCACAATTTGGGCACATAATCGAATCGCCGACGTCATTCGGTCCAAATTTAACCGACCAACCGGCCTCTGAAAGGTTAGATATAAATTCGATCATATCCCCGGTTACGGCCCGATCCGACCGAAACAAGTTATTGGTTCTGAGTATGACTTCCCCACAAGAAAGGCATTTGATTTTACACGACTTCGGAGCTTTGGCTGCCTGCTCTGCAAGATTTTCTAAATAGATGTTTTCTTCGAGCGCTTCCGCTGCGACCACACCTAATTTGGTCAAGGACAAGCCATTCCATTCAAAGGAAAGGTTAAAACCTTTTACCTGTATGGCGTACCCGGATTTTTCAAGGCTCTGAAAAGCTGTGTCCACCACCTTTACCGCTTCTTCAATAACAGCTTTTTTTTCGCCGACAAGCACACCCTCAACACTGCCAGGGATTCGGCCAGAAAAGCCTTTATGAACAAGATGAACTGTTTTGACCATATCTGTATACTTGGTAAGCCCCAAAGCCTCTGACGCGTAAAAATCCGCACCTGGTGGTAGCTCGGCCAAGATGAAAGTATCCAAGCCAAGTTTATCCCATTCCCGCATTAGGGATTCGGCCTTTGATTTTTCATAAAGTCGACTTGACAGAACAAAAACAAAGCCCAACTTTAAAAAAATTTCCGGTTGAATGTGCCTGGTCCGGCCTGGTTCAAGCCCTTCGATGTGATGACTTTTTAAAAATTGTTCAAGCCTATTTTTTGAATTACTGATTAAGTTTTTCAATGGGTTCAGGTCTGAAAGTTGCAGCCAATTTGCCACATGAATCCCGTTGATCATTTTCGGCGGTTCCATTGATCGCTCAATAGGGCCTTGGCTGATATACGACTTAATACAAATCCGCCAGTGGGCCGGAACTCGGCGCTCATGAGTGTGATTTTCGTATGCTGCCAGAAGTATTTCTTGCTCAATCTTTTTCATTGGTCATTCTCCTCTCATTTTTTTTAGGGTGTCCATTTGTTGATTCTCAATTTCCTCTTCCGAAAGTGCCGCTCGCCGGGCTGGCCTGCTGTCTTTCATTTTTTCAATCGTCCGAAGCTGATGATTCAAAAGATCATCATCGGACAGAGGCTGTTCGGTCTTATCTTCTTTGAAAGATGCCAGCGTTTTGGATTCTTCTTTCCGCTTAAACCCCTGATCGGCTTTCCACTGGAAATAGGCAATGGTCTTATCAACAATGGGGTTTTTGTCGATGTATGGTTGCAAAACCCCGGAAGATATAACCTCGTTAAAATCGGGATGATCTCTTAGAAATTTACCCTGAGCGGTCTGAACGTCTTTATTAAAAAAAACTTCTTGCGTTCGCTTTCCGGCCGCGTCAACCGCTTGTGACGTTGTCATTTCAGCGGTCAAAGCGTTAGCTTGCTTGATTCCTTCCAGGACTGAAATGTCCCCGGATTCCAACTTTTCATATACCTCGGATAGCTGTGTTTCGTGGTCTGTTGATTTTTCCATTTTGTTCACCTTTCGTTTTTAAATAATCGTCCTTTTATTTCGCTGAATGAACTGTTCCAGGTCCATCCGATCAACGTACATTTTGCGCCCTCCCGGGAACTGTACGACTGGAATTTGACCGGCCCAAATCCGCTCGCGCATACCCCAAACGGTCAGACCAAGCCACTGTGCCGCGTCCTTCAGGGTCAATAGACGGGGATTGCAAATCCCTTGCGCCTTATTATTCTTTATGATTCCAGTACGTTTTGCCATGGTGTGCTTGAATTGTGCTTGTGAAAAGCTTAAATTTTACCGTTTTCTTTTTCGCGCTTTACTGTATTTTCAATATTTTTTAACGAGTCCGCTATTCTTGACAGCAAGAATAGAGCAGATATCTTGATGTGGTCTTTAACTTCAAATTTCGCTGGATTATAAGAGTTAAACTCTTCGAAAAATCGATGTGTATCTTTAATAAAGTTGGAAAGTTCTCCGCCTTCTTCAGTCCCTTCACCTGCATTGTAGTTATTCATTTTTTCCTTATCTCCTTTTTAAGTTTCAAGATCCCCACCAATCTTGATTTTTCCCATCTCCGGGGCTCGGTCCAGAGGCACACCTTAATTTTCTCAACAAATTCCTCAACAAGGGTTGTTGAGTAAAAATATATAATAATCTCAGATAGATAAGTTCATTCTCAACACTTCTTATATATATAGAGGGGGTACCATTTTGTAAGTTATTGATTTTATTGATACCTAAAAAAATACCCCCACCCCCCCTATGTTTTATATATATAAGTACTAATATATATAATAATTTCAATAACCTTACCCTCTCAACACCCCCTGTTGAGCGAAGTGTTGAGAAAATGAAATTATACAATAAATTCAGCATGTTAATTTTTTCGCCGATTTCCACTTTTTTTTTCAATTTTCATCCTTAATAACCAAATGCCATTTTTTATCTTGGAAAACGATTTCCTGGTCCTCTCTTTGTTGCAAGTTTTGCAATGCGGACCGATAGACCCACAGCCCGGATCTGTTCGCGCCAGTCTTGCGTTTCAATTCCCAGTCTTTAAGCGGTCCATGCCTTAAAGCCCGGCGAATTGCTTCCTCCATCCGAGCGCTTACATTTTCAGCGTCAATGGGATCGTATCGTTTGCGAATTTCCAGTTGCCAGTCACAAAGGGCAATGGCGTCGTTAACGGTTTCCAGATCGATTTCATGCTTAAGGTTGTTAACGGCCAGCAGCATCATAAAACGAATTGCATAACCATCAAGCCGCCTGGCATGGATGGAATCGGGAAAATTCATATACCAGAAATCGTATTTTTTTCTTGCATCATGCGTCATATCCAATTCAAGCCCGTCCCCAACGTGACTAATTATCTTCCGAAGGTTTACAGCCATAATGTCGGTCTCATGCTTTGGAATTTTTGAAGGGAATGAGAATCTTGGTTTTGAATCGCCAACCACCACGAACACCCGATTTAAAAAGCCAATATCGAGAAAATTTGAATCGAACATGCGGGAATAGGTTTCCAGGGTACTTGCGCCCAGGATTGAGATATGCGCATTTTTCAGGTTTATCGATGTTTTCTTTGTTGAATTTTGATAACGATTCGTTTCAAACAATGTGTTAATGCAGGCCAGTAAAACGCTATTCATTATCTTAGCTTTATCGACAAAAGCTCGCAATTCGTCCCACGTGAGAAGCAACCCCGATTGTTGATTTTCCTTATTCCTAAGGAGTCGTTGCAAACCTTCGGCGCTCCCCAGGCCATGGCATATTCCGAAGTCCTCAACCACAGAACTGAAATGTTCGATGGTTTTGTCCATTGAAGTTGACTTCCTGGCCCTGGCAGACTGACCAATTAACACAGTGAACAATCTTGGCTGAATTTTTATTTCACTTGCAATGGTCAATCGCTTTGATACCAAATTACCAAGACAAGTTAAGTATGAGACAAAAAGGAATTGTTTCGGGGTTTCAAGATAATCCGAATAGACATCGGTAAAGAAAGCGGCAGCGCCGGTCATAACGTGTTCCGGAAATGATAGAGTTTGAGTTTTTTTAGTTTCTTTTAAAAGGTTGTCAGTATTGTTAAAATCAATAAACTTTTTTAACTGCTTCTTAACGGCCTCGGCGCCTTTTGAAATAAACAGGTCATTAAAATCAAACCCTATTTCATCGGGCATAACAATTTTTGCATCAAGCAGGGGTGCTGCTTCTTTGGCTGCGGCTAATCCCTTGCCGTGCGGATCGTTATCAGCAAGAAAAACACATTCTGAATCCGGATATTTAGTTTTAGGGTCAAGATTTTTGATAGCCGGGACAAAATTTCCCGAATCCACAAGCATAACAGCCTCTGATCCTGTGCGTTCATGAGCAGTCGAAACCGTGGCGAGCCCTTCGCCAAAATACACGGTTTTTTTATCGCCAGGAATCACAAAACTCGATCCCTTCTTAACGCCACCTTTGGATTTGCTAAGGAGTTTTTTAGAACCATCAGGCTTGACAAATTGAAGGCTTGATAATCTGTTGTGGATAGAAAGAGGAACTACCAAATTATTATACTGGTCAATCCGGCATCCATGATTCTTTATTTGTTTTTTCTTAAGGTATTGGTGATCGTTTATTGGAAGTGCTTTATTCCACAGAAATTCGACAAGCGATTTTTTCTCTTCATTATTTTTTAATTTGCCTTTCAAATTACACCTGTGGCAGTGATACAACCCGCTTGTTGTGTTGACAGACATTGTTTTATTTTGCGATCCGTCACAACAACAATTAGGGCAATCAACCCGAACCTCGCCGGACTGTCCTCTGCAAGCGTCACTTAGATATTTTTCTATTTCCGAATCCGAGCCGTTCATCAAATTATCTCCCAACACTTTTTGAATTTTTGGGTTCAATAATCTCCGCTTCGCTTTTTGCATAGTCTTCCAAATCTGACACAGAATAGAAAACCTTCCGGTTCAAACGGCAAAACCTGGGACCTTTACCTATGGACCGCCAAACCCGCAAAGTTCCAGCGGAGAAGGGTGTTCCCATATCATCTCTTAGATATACGGCGGCTTCTTCGGTATTTAGTTTTCTTTTCATCTAATTCCTCTTTGATAAGATTTAAATTTTTCTATGGCAAAATTCTATAATGGGAGGAAATATATAGCCAAACATAAACAAGCATAACTAATTGAGATTATTCAAAAAGCTGTTAGATATCTCAGGGTAAATTTTTTTACCCCCAGATATTTAACAAATCTGGCAAGAATTTTTCTTATTTTGTGAGTAGGTAAATGTTTTGGCGGACAGTCTCGGACGTTTGGGTACCGGAAGTGTTGGGGGTTTGTGTATCGGTGTCAGCGAGTTTAAAGAGGTTCGCAATGTCGGCGATAAGCTGATAATTTGGGGTTTTTCTCGTTCTTTCATTAAAAAGCCGTTTCATATCCAAGCAGAAGGTGTCAAAAGGCTTGCGTTTTGGGCGGGTTTTACTTGGTATTAATCGATCTTTTTTAATTTTAGCCATTTCATATTCCACACTTGCTTCATTATAAGGCCCTATCAGTTCTTTGTTTCCAAAAAAACTCGACATTCTAACTTCAGAAGATAGATCATCAAATTTTTGCTTAGTCGCTTTTTCAATTTTTTCTTTTCCCTTTTTTAACCTTTTAAATTTATTCTTAAAAATTTCCTTGGTTTTTTTCTTGTTATAAAGTGCATCCCTATAAGTTTTCATTCCAGACTCGGCATAAGCAATAATGGTAGCCACCTGCATTGGTTGATATTGTTGTTTTTCGGGGTCGGGCCAGTCTTCGGCCCAAAGAAAAACATACGCAACTTTTTCAAGTAGACGGTATCGTTTTAAGCGATTTAAAATTGACGTTTCCGCTTTGTTTTCAGGGTTCATTAATTTAAAGGTTATTTCCCTGATTCGTTGGATTGTGGGTTCAATCTTAGGAGTGGTGCTTTTTTCGGATTGTGACATGTGCCATCCCCGCCATGACTCCCGAAGTTTTTTGAAGGGCAGGGCATCGGGATTGCCTTTTCACCTGGCCGGGTTAGCCCTTCAAAAATTGTGCTTATTCTGTACCTGTCATATCTATTTTTTTCAAAAAAAGCCTAACATTTCCCAACTTAAAGAACAATAAAAAAAGCCAGTGAAATCATATTACTAATTGATATCACTGGCGTTATTAAGTTAGTCATTTTCGGTCTCAAAATCCCGCGGGGGCAACCCCGTGTCGGTTCGATTCCGACCTCCGGCACCAACCCAAAAGCCAACCGTTTCAATTGATCAAAGCTTCTTGGATTCCTCCAAGGGGCTTTTTTGTATCAAAATCAAGGGGTGTGCCCAGGAATCTTTAAAAATAATTCTGGATGGCTGCTGTCACAACGAATTAAATTTATTTATAAGGAATCAAATCGTTATCCGCATCCATCCAGACGGGAAAGGATTCCCTGGCGTTTTGCAGGGTCTCATAGGACAGATCCACCGTATAGGTGATTGTCGCATTCTTCTTGTGGAATATAATGTTACCAAGGGGATCGATGATTGAAGAATCACCACTGTAATCGTGACCGTTTCCGTCGATTCCCACGCGATTAACCCCTATAACATAACACTGGTTTTCAACGGCTCTAGCCTGAAGCAGTAACTTCCAGTGAGTTGAGCGTCTTTCAGGCCAGTTGGCGATAAATATAGCCAAATCGTACCGGTTTTCGATATTTCGCGTCCAGACCGGAAACCGCAAATCATAACAGATAAACGGTCTGATCTTCCAGCCTCGAAGTTCAACCGTAATATTTTGACGGCCGGCACTGTATACTTTTTCTTCACCGGCCATACGAAAGAGATGCCGTTTATCGTAAATATAGATCTGGCCTTGGGGTTTTGCCCATATCAACCGGTTGAAAAACTTGCCATTTTCAGTGACGATGATACTCCCGATGATGTCAGCCATCTTTTGCTGCGATTTCTCTCTCAGCCATGTTACGGAAGACCCGTTCATGTTTTGAGCAAGATCGGCGGGATTCATGCTGAAACCGGTCGTAAACATTTCCGGCAATACGATAAGATGTGTATCCTCCTCGATGGCGTTAATCTTATCATCAAATGCAGCAAGGTTGGACTCAATATCTTCCCACACCAGTTCGGTCTGTATAATCGTGGTTTTTAAATCCGGCATAATTTCTCCGCGGCATTGTCCAGGGTTTCATCCTTTTTCGCAAAGCAGAATCGCAACACATGATGATCGTCTTTTCCATGATAAAACGCCGAAGGTGGAATTGAAGCCACACCATGTTCTAGGATAAGCCGTTTTGAAAATTGCACGTCGGATTCATCAGAAATTTCAGAATAATCAAGCATCTGAAAATAAGTGCCGTGACAGGGTATGGGTTTGAAGCGAGATTTTTCAATGAGTGTTAAAAATCTATCCCTCTTTCGTTGATAGAAATTTGAAAGGTTCAGATAAACATCTTGGTTCCGCATGAATTCAGCGTAAGCAAACTGAATCGGCGTATTGGATGCAAATGTCAAAAACTGATGCACCTTTTGAAACTCATTGGATAACACCTCCGGTGCCAGACAGTATCCGATCTTCCATCCGGTTGTGTGATAAGTTTTTCCAAAGGAACTGATGACAAAGCTTCGTGAAACCAGCTCGGGATAGCGGGATATGCTTTCATGCCTGCGGCCGTCAAAAATAATATGCTCGTAAACTTCATCACTCAAGATCAACACTTGCGTATCCATAACAATTTGTTTCAAAGCGGTGATGTCTTCATGCGACCATACGGCTCCGGTGGGGTTATGGGGCGAATTTAATATAATAAGCCGTGTCTTTGACGTCACAGCGTCTTTGACGTCATCCCAGTCTATACGATACTCCGGAAACTTAAATTTGACATATACCGGAACCCCCCCGTTTAACGTAATGGCCGGCACATAGGAATCAAATGCCGGCTCGAGAACAATGACTTCATCACCCTTATGGACAACGGCAGTAATTGCCGCGAATAACGCCTCGGTGGCACCGGATGTCACGGTGATTTCAGATTCGGGATCGTAGCTTGCGTTATATAATTTCATTACTTTTTCAGCAATCCTTTCACGAAGAATCGGCACGCCCTGCATCGGCGCATACTGATTATGTCCGGAACGCATATGGTTGTTCACCAGATCCAAAAGCTCCGGGTGAACATCAAAATCCGGAAATCCTTGTGAAAGATTTATGGCCTTATGATCATTGGACAACTTGGACATTACCGTAAAAATGGTAACGCCAACATCGGGAAGTTTTGAACGCACCATATGAGCCTCTTGGTTTTGAAATTTTGCTGTTTGTGACAAAAAAATTTTGATTGCACCCGTATGCGTTAAAAAATTGCCGGATCAAATTAAAAAAGGCATTGCCTTGCCCATTGTCTTAAAATATATTTTTATTCTCAATTCATTAACCATATTAAGACATAGATATTTAGTCAACGCATAATCTTTAAGCCCTCCAGTTTATTGGACAAGATAAGCCGATTGAATAAAAACCTTCCAGCCCTTCCCATTGACACCCGCCAACGGTTAGCCTATATTAAAATCCTTCTGTAAATTTTTCGCAGGAGAGACACGATCATGGTAAAAAAAATGATTTCCGGCGGTCAGACCGGCGCTGACCAAGCCGCCCTGGATGTTGCTATTCAGTTGGGGATTTCACATGGGGGATGGATACCCAAAGGACGATTAACGGAAAACGGAATGCTGGATGACAAATACCATCTAAAAGAGATGGAAACGGCCAACTATAACAAACGAACGGAACAGAACGTGATAGATTCCGACGGAACGCTGATAATATCCCATGGTAAACTTACCGGAGGATCAGAATATACTCGAGACATGGTGCTGGGTCATGGGCGCCCGTGGCTTCATATAGATTTAAACAAGACCGAGTCTTTTCAAGCCGCAAAACAGATCAGATTTTGGTTGGCAGAACATGAAATTGAAGTTCTAAATGTTGCGGGGCCCAGAGCAAGCAAGGACCCTACGATATACCGGACCACGGTCCATATCCTGGAAACAGTTTTTTGCCGAGACGACTTATCTCTATAACCACTTTAATGTGTGTAATATGTTAAATATTATCTTTGTCTGTACGGGTAATATCTGCCGCAGCCCCATGGCGGAAGGATTTTTGCGATATAAATGGCATGGAATGGAACGTGGTGCTCTATTTGTTTCATCCATGGGTATTCACGGAGTAACTGATTCTCCGGCCACCGAACATGCCCAGGCTGTCTGTAGAAAAAACGGTTTTGACATTTCATCCCACAGAGCCCGATGTCTTGTCGGGGAAGAGTTGCTCAGGGCGGACCTGATTCTATGTATGGAACCGGTCCAGAAGAAATTCGTTCAGGTCTTCTTTCCATGGCGTCGAGACCGAGTCGCTCTTTTGGGAGCCTGGCCCGACAAGGAAACCAGAAAAAGCGCCATCGAAGATCCCATGGGCGGTTCTTACAAAAAATACCAAAAGATATTTGCGATAATCAAGGAGCACATAGAGCGAATCATACCCCTGTTGTAATCAAGCAACTTAGTTAGTGTCCATCCATAAATGAGGATTTTTGTTCAAGATCAAGCCTCCGGCCCGTAGGGCTTACGCCCCGGAGGGGCATGTGAAAAAAATAACCGCAGGTATATGTTCAATATTCCGAGAATTATTTTTTGAACATAACGCAGAGGTTGGGCCCCGGTTAAATATTAAGTGCGGATTTAACTGGGCAAGCAAAAAGACCATTTATGGATGGACACTAGTTAATAAAAAAGGGGAAATCCATGATCGCCCAAAGCATGGCGGGTCTGGTCGTATTCGCGGGAATTGCCTGGCTGATCAGTGAAAACCGCAAAAAGGTGAGTTTTAAAATTATCATCACCGGAATTTTAATCCAGTTTGTTGTGGGATTAATCCTGCTAAAACTGCCGGTGTTTAGAAATTTTTTTATCTCTTTGAACCGGCTGGTTCTATGCCTTGAAGAATCCACAACCGCAGGAACCTCCATGGTGTTCGGTTACCTTGGCGGCGGAACACTTCCATTTGCTGAAAAATATCCGTCAGCCAGTTTTATTTTGGCCTTCAGGGCGCTTCCTCTCATTCTTCTCATTAGCGCCCTGTCGGCGCTTCTGTTTTACTGGAGAATCCTACCCATGGTGGTAAAGGCCTTTTCCTGGGTATTACAAAAAACCATGGGATTGGGCGGTGCCGAGGGATTGGGTGTCTCGGCCAATATATTTATTGGTATGGTCGAATCCCCGCTTTTCATCCGCCCGTATCTGAATGAGATGAGCCGAAGTGAGATTTTCACACTCATGACCTCGGGAATGGCCACCATAGCAGGCACGGTCATGGTGCTCTACGCCAGCATTCTGGGAAACATTATTCCAGGTATCATGGGGCATATTCTGACAGCGTCCATTATCAGTGTACCGGCGGCTGTCATGATTTCCAAGATCATGGTGCCTGAAACCGGCCGGCAAACCTCCGGAGAGTTGACATCTCCGGAAGTGTCTTTGAGTGCCATGGACGCGATCACCAAAGGAACCCTGCAGGGTATCCAGCTCCTGATCAATATCATGGCCATGCTCATTGTGCTGGTGGCCCTGGTCCACCTGGTTAATATCATCCTGTCTCTTTTGCCGGAATTTGGCGATCAACCGGTTACGCTGCAAAGACTTCTTGGACTGATGATGGCACCGGTTGTCTGGCTTATGGGTGTCCCTTGGGAAGAGGCTCCCGTGGCCGGCGCACTTATGGGAACCAAAACCATCCTCAACGAATTTTTGGCCTACCTTGATATGAGCCGTCTGGCACAAGGCGCTTTGAGCCAAAAAAGCCTGGTGATTATGACATATGCCATGTGCGGTTTTGCCAATCCCGGAAGTCTGGGGATTATGATCGGCGGAATGGGAACAATGGCGCCTGAAAGACGCGAGGAAATCGTTTCGTTGGGGTTCCGTTCCATCGTCGCCGGTACCCTGGCCACTTGTATGACCGGAGCCGGTTGTAGGCATTCTTATTGGCTGACTCGAAAGCGGATCGCTTAATTTGGTGGCCATCCATGAATCTTTATTGGCCACAAATTAAGTTTCGGATCCAGCCAAAACAAGCGGTCCGGACCCGGTAAGAAAAAATTTTGTCCAGTCAAACCCAAACTTCATCAGTTCGACATCTGACGTCTTCAACTTTTCAATTCTTTCCCCGGGCAAATTAAAGCGCGATAAAAAACTGCTCTCGAAGATGAATTTCTTAAACATATCTATATTAAAACAGGCCATAAACGCCATTTTTAAGGCGGGGCTGTCGATCCCTTGAGCGCCCCATGGATTTTGTCTGAATATGGAATCGATGTCAACCCACAAGTCATTCATCTCATTATATAATTCCATCTCCTGGCCTTCCATCCACTCCGTTACCGTCCATTCACGAGATTCTTTATGCCCGAGACAGTAGCTGTGACGCATAATGAAGTATAAAACCTTACGTTCATTTTCATCACCGCTTCTTGCCACGGCGCGTTCCAGCGGATAAGACCGGCAGGAAAAGGGCCGGTCTTTGTATATGGTGCATCCTTCAGGAGACAGGAAGGGACATGATTTTTCTTTATCGTCCGACATTTTGAGCATAAGACTTGGAAAATATGGGTTATCTCTAAATGCTTGAATGCTATATTGTTCAAGAAATCGATCCGAAGACATACCGAGTCCCTTCTTCATGCGGATAATATCATAGGGATAAAGATACATATCGGCATCCTTGCAGCACCGGGTAAAACACGCAACCTCCGGATGGCAATCAAACCGGATCTTGTCTTTCGTATGGATCTTTTTTCTGCCGCTTATTTGTTCATTAAAGATATTATCTTTCATAATTTATAGGTTACCTCTTAATTTTTTGTGTTTTAATGAATAATCATAACCTGTTATCTTTATGGTGCGACAAAAATATATTCCTTTATCATTTTAAAGCAAGAGTTAATTTCTTTTTTTAATTCTTTGACTTTTCTTCAAAAAAACCTTGAACCCTTGTCTAATTTTGTATAACGTGTAGACATAACGGCAACTTTTTATTATGATCTGTTTCTGTTTACAGCATACGATTTTTCGTTTTGGAAAGGTCTCAAAGAGCGCTTATGCAAGAAAATACCCCCACAGACAGCCCGGAAGAAAAAAGATCTGTATTAAGAAAGATACTGGATAGATATTACAGCGTAGAGTTTAAGTTAAAAGAAACCGGTAGCCTATATCATTTTAAATTAAGGGATCTTTCATCAAACGGCTTGGGCATCCTGGTAAATGAGGATTCTGCAGTACTGGAACATTTAACAGTAAACGAAATATTAAAAATGAAATATTATCCGCCGGAAGCGTCGAGTTCTGCCGAATTCTTAACAACAAAAATCAAACATATCACAA
>Ga0307991_1001388_pt1 | contig 16881 bp, 13 predicted proteins | sample EllFjometagen131_FD_203146 | JGI IMG/M metagenome (GOLD analysis project Ga0307991, IMG submission 203146) | Marine microbial communities from Ellis Fjord, Antarctic Ocean - #131 | ecosystem: Environmental > Aquatic > Marine > Unclassified | place: Southern Ocean | collected 2014-10-08
GGTGTTCGTCGCATCGGGTGATTGGTAGCATGGTCTGCCTCCTTTTTTTAAGGGTTGTATCGTTGTATAGCAGACCTTGTTATTAATATCAAGCTTTATTGTTCGTAAGTGTCGTTGTAGGGTTAATGACAATCGGATATTATATCATTTGTGGGATTATTTGGATCGCGTAGCACGCTGTAAATGATTTCGCAGGTACGCATTTATTTTAAACCGAAATTTCTATTTGAAAAAAATCTTCCGCATTTGTCTGATTCAAACTCGTCGCTCTTATCCAAAATGCGATAATTCAATTATGCCGGCTTTCCTTTCCACTCCGAAATCTTCTCTTTTGCATATTGATAACCAATATCAATAATCTTATCGAACGCTTCAAAATCAAGAAATTTAAACTGATCCAAAGGAAGCCTCAGGTACAGATCGGCATCCTGTTTGGCCTTCTCCGTTTTGTGCCTGCTGCCGACTACCGCTGAACGATAAATGATATCAAAAATATTGGGAGCATAAACCCGATTCTTGAAAGGGATCATTTTGCCCCAAAGAATCTGCCATGGTGATGGAAATCCTGTCAGCGTGGTGCTCAATGCTCTCGCATCGGTCACATCCACAGCAATGACAGTGCCTTTAAAAAAACGCCGGGCGATATCAACCGGCAGATTATTCATGACCCCGCCGTCTACAAGAATCTCATTGTTGTTGACTACCGGTGGAACAAGGCCGGGCACCGAGGCTGTCGTCCGTATGGCGTTAAAAAGACTCCCTTTACGGTGTATGACAACTTTCGCAGATGTCAGATTGGTGGAGACGCAGAAAAAAGGGAGCCACAGGTCTTCAATCTGAGTTTCACCGTAAATACGCTTTGCGACTTGATGCAGTTTCCGGCCTCTCAGAAATGAAATAATCGGTAAAGTAAGATCCCTGATCGGCTTGGACTCCACCCAAAACCATCGGTTGGTTCGGATCAACTCCGAATGTCTCATTCCCATGGCATACTGTGCCCCGATAAGAGCCCCCATGCTTGTGCCGCTAATGCTGTCTATGGGGACATCATTTTCCTCTAAAGCACGTACGACACCTATATGTGCTAATCCGCAAGCAGCGCCTCCGCTAAGCACCAGATTTACAGAATTTCCAGTCAAAAAACGGGCAATTCGTTGAAAATCAGCTTCAATGCCCCATCGAAGATGATGGTGTTCTTCTGCCTTGATCAGGTTCAGCCATTCACTGGATTTGTCAGGACGAGAGGTGCCTTCCGGATGAACAAATACCAATATTGTTTTTGATGGTTCAGTCCACTCTGCTTTGAGAAGTGAAACCATTTTCGTATCAAGATCTTTCGCCGGCCTGTCTCCCGGAACTAAAATTATAATTTTATCAGCGTTTCTTAAGCATCGTTTAGTCCAGGCGGAGTCGGACCTGTCAGACTCAAAAACCATGAAATCATGTCTGGCTTCCTGCTCTGTGAGCCATGCGGACAGCCTGACGTTAAAAAGATCTTCTTCTTTAATATGTTCGATGCCGGACAAACCCAGCATATCATTTAACCGTCGGCTGCTCAGGTGAAGGGTCGACACATGGACCAATAGTGATCTCACGAGGTACTGCGTAAATTCAGTCAAAGGCATGTCATTGCCGGCAGCCAAAATAGTCAGGTTAGCCTGGGGATGTGCCTTATGTTTGAATTCTTCTGTTCTTAAGATGCGTCGGGCAAGGGTTTGCCCAAGCAACAGGATCGCACTGGGATTCTCATTGGCAAATTTTTCAAATACAGTCCTTGAAATTTTAACAAGATGCGAATCCCGCATCCCCACAAGGGTAGCTGATCTGACTCCTCCGGTCAGAAACGCCATTTCCCCGAGAATTTCACCACGCCCTATTTCGCCGAGATCTAAATTATTCAGGTCTTTGCTCTCTTTAACAACACGAAGTCTCCCGCTGACAACGATATATATACATTCTCCCGGATCACCCTGTCGGCATAATATCTCGCCCGGACTAAGATGAATCCACTCAATATGTTTCTCTATATAGCCAAGCGCTTTTTTGTTAAGTGTTCCAAAAAGGGTCGGCAAAAGGGGGCGCAATTGATCATTTCGCAATCGCTCGCGTGCGATATCCAGTATTTTCTGGAAAGTTTCAGGAGCGTCTGAAGCAATAATTTCTATCGCTGACTTTGGGATCTTGACCAGGCACGTGTCTGAACAAGCATCAACATTTGCCGTTCGACCTCCGCCGCTAATGGCCTGGATTTCGCCGACGAGCATGGTTGGGTCTATTTTCCCGATGACAGCATCGCGACCGGTTTCTTCTGACATTTTCACTTCAAGCTGCCCATGGACGACCACATACATTGAATCAGCGGGATCTCCCTGAAGGAAAAGCGATTGCCCCTTATCGAGCTCAACCAACTCCAGGTGGCCTGAAATTTTCTGCCAGGTCGATTCATCGATCAGGTTGAAAAGATCCGTTTTCCTTATTTCTGAAATGAGGTCTTTGTTCATTTGTCCAGAGCCCTTTTGTCTTTATTAACCTGGCAACTTAATATCCTGACACCGTCATGCCGGACTTGATCCGACATCCAGTTATTTCTGGATTCCCGCCTTCGCAGGAATGACAACATAGGGGTATTTAATCGCCGGATTAATACCAAAACCCATCAAGAGATTTAGCTTTTACGAATACCATATAACACTTTGTATAAAATCACAAAACATTCATAATCTATTGTCTACTTCAGAACCTCAACATGACCTGCCCGTACAAAATTGGCCATACAACTCTGTTAATACCCGCCAATCCCTCCGGCATCACAGATAGAAATCGGTATGCCAGCGGTGCGGATTAATAGGGCCTGAAGACAATTAAACAGGCACGCCATATTCTGAGGAATATCTTTAATATTTTTACCTGTTATGCTATTAACGGACTATGAAAAAAGCCCCAGACCCCAGAATCTCACATAATCTTCAGCGCGCCAAATGGTTTGGTGTTATATTTTTTATTATCGGATGTTTGCTATCCATCCATGGCGGATTTTCTTTGTATAAACTGTACCACACAGAAAATCTCATGTTTGTTTTAGAACAAAGGCTGTCTCCTGAAAAAGGCCAAAATTGGGTAAAATTGTTAACCGGTGTATCAGTCATGTTCCTTGGCGTTGCATTAATGTTGTCTGCAGGTAAAGGGGAAAAAACATCATATATTTTTTTAAACAGCCATGAAGATAAAAAAAAATAATATAACCGTTCTCATCGTTGATGATGAGCCTGTTGCCCTAAAAGCTCTTAACCGAATACTGCGCACGGAAGGGTATGCGGTTGATACCGCCGGCAAGGGTAAAGAAGCCATTGAGCTGATTCACACCAAAAAATTTGATATTATTCTGACGGACCTGATGATTGATGAGATCTCAGGACTTGATGTGCTTTCTGCGGCAAAAGAGCGAGCCCCTGAAACAGAAGTCATTATTCTCACAGGCCATGGGTCCGTGGATTCCGCCATTGAGGCAACCAAAAAGGGGGCCTTCCATTATCTTCAAAAGCCCGTTAAGCCTGATGAGGTTCGTCATATTGTCAAACGGGCAATAGAAAAACTGATGTTGACGGCAAGAATCCAGGAGCTTGAAAGCGGCACCGGTCACGATTTTCCCTCTATCATCGGAAACAGCCCGAAGATTACTGAAATCAAGAAGTTGATCCGGAGAATTTCCGATTCAGATTCAAATGTTCTGATTACCGGAGAATCCGGGACCGGCAAGGAACTGGTAGCGAGATGCATTCATGAATCCAGCCCGAAACGGGATGGAAAATTCCTTGCCTTCAACTGCGCCTCTTTTACCGATGAACTTCTTGCCAATGAACTTTTCGGACATGAAAAAGAGGCATTTACCGGCGCTGCCCACAGCAAGGCCGGTTTGTTTGAAAGTGCGCATAAAGGAACCGTGTTTTTAGATGAAGTGGGTGATATGCCAAATACCATGCAGGTCAAACTGTTAAGAGTCATCCAGGAAAGAGAAGTGATAAGAGTCGGCGGCACCAGCGCCATTCCCGTTGAAATTCGGATCATTTCCGCCACAAATAAAGATTTGAAAGGCTTATGTTCAAAAGACTATTTTCGGCAGGACCTGTATTTCCGTTTGAATGTCATCGGTATCCACATGCCGAACTTAAGCGAGCGCAGAGAAGATGTCCCTCTTTTAGCGTCACATTTCTTAAAGCGGTATTCGGAAAGATGCGGCAAGGAGATCACCGGCTTTTCCGATGAAGCCATCGGACTTCTGACAAGCTATGAATATCCGGGCAATATCCGGGAGCTTGAAAATATTGTTGAACATGCCGTATCAATGACCCGGGGGCCTGAAATTAAAATTGAAAACCTGCCGGAAGACCTGGCGAATTACGATCTTTTTACCTTCCACGGCCGGGAGGACAGGATAAAAACCCTTGAAGAACTGGAAAAGGAATATATCCGATGGGTCCTGGGCCGCGCTGAGAATAAAAAGACAGTTGCGGCAAAAATACTTGGAATCGACCGTGCTTCCCTATACAGAAAGTTGAAACGGTTTGAATTTGAAGAATGATACTTTGTCGCATAATGCAACAAGTTTTGTTGCATTATGCGATTTCTTTTCATCCCCCTTAAAACATCTGCAATTCCATGCAACAACAAAATAATCAGACAAGCACTGTTGCATTTTGCAACATCCTCCCTTTCTGCTCATTTTTAAATTTCCTTATTTTTCAACTACTTATAAGTTTTACAATGATGGCACTCATATTGCATTCTCATTACATGCAAAACAGAAAAACATGGGCGATGTAATCCTATTCTTATTATTTTAACATATTTTTTTATCTGAAATACAGCATTTGTAAAAACAGATGGGTTAAATAATGGCAACACAATGGATTCTTCTTGTTATGGAGGACGGCGTATTTCATGAAGAAAGCGTTTGTTATGCGATCAAGCTGGCGCACCGCATCCATTGTTCCGTATCAGTGCTGATGCTGGCGGCAAACACTGAAAACGAACCCGGGATTATCAATAATGCGCAGCAGGTGCTAAAAAAAATCATGCATCTCATCAAAGCCAAAAATATCACCACACAGGGGCGGATCAGATGCGGAGACAAAGCATCCGAATTATTAAAACACCTGGCGGACAATCCGTCATTTCTGACAATTGTCTGGGGTGGTGAAGAAAAAACTCTCTCCGGGCGGAACATAAAAAAAACAGACGACTGGTTTGCGAAAATTAAAACAAATATCCGCTGTCCTGTTATCAGGCCAACGGTGAAGGATAATGTCAGAATCAAACTTAAACGAAAGGAATCCTATCAAAATGCAAAATAAAAAAAAGCGGAGCGGATATGGAACCTTTGACTCTTGAGATGATTATGGTCATGGCCATGATCGGGCTGGCCATCTTTCTTTTTATTGTTGAGTGGGTAAGGGTTGATGTCGTGGCCATTTTGATGATGGTCACCCTGCCGTTACTTCATCTGGTAACACCGAAAGAAGCATTTATCGGTCTGAGCAGTAATGCCGTGGTCTCCATTATTGCAGTTATCATCATCGGTGCAGGTCTGGATCGAACCGGCATGATTAACAAGCTGGTTGCGCCGGTGCTGCGCATTGCCGGTGAAAGTTCATCCAGGATCATCATCGCCATTTCCGTTACCGTGGCGATTATTTCCAGTTTTATGCAAAACATCGGTGCTGCAGCGCTTTTTTTACCCGCTATTCAAAGGGTCAGCAAGATGCGGAAAATCCCTCTCGGTCGCCTGCTGATGCCAATCGGTTTCAGTGCCATCTTGGGTGGGACCATCACCCTGGTAGGATGCAGTCCGCTGATTTTGTTAAATGATCTCCTGGCCCCTTTTAACCTGGAACCGTTTGGCCTTTTTGATGTCACGCCCATCGGCCTTACCCTGGTCGCCAGCGGTATCTTATGCTTTGTTCTCCTGGGCCGTTTCATTCTACCCCAGGGCGAGAGCAAGGACATCCCGGAAGGAGACTTTGCCGAAGCCCCGGAAAAAACGGGATCAGATACTGATCAAACCGAGTTTTATGAATTAAAAACACCGGATGATTTTACTGATTACCGCGACCCGGTTTTGGTGGAAGATTTAAGGCGCCGTTACCTGCTGAATGTCGTTGCCATAACAGAACCGCCTGATTTCAAAATAATTTCCCCGATGCCGGGCATGGAGGTACGATCCGGAATTGATCTGGCAGTTTGCGGGCAGAAAAAAGACGTACTCCGGATGGCTGCGGATGAAGGAATGAAGCTTAAAGAGGATCTTGAAACATACAAAGACAGCTTGAGTTCCCAAACATCCGGGACAGTTGAAGTCGTTGTCGCACCCCGGTCCCCTTTTGCCGGAAAATCATTAAATGAAATCGACTTTCAGGACCGGTTCCACGTAACACCGTTGAGTGTCTATCGACAGGAAGAGACGTATCGCGCAAAAATTGATGATATTGTCATACATGTCGGCGACGTTGTCAGTCTGTATGGGACATGGAAGCGTCTCAAGACGTTGCAGAATGAGGGCGGCCTGCTTTTCAGCCTCCCGTCTGACATGGAAGAGATGCGGCCGGAAAAGGCATTATGGGCCGGGCTATGGCTGGCCACCGCACTGGTCATGATTATGGGGTTTAAAATCCAGCTTTCGGTTTCATTAATGACCGGCGCCTTAGGGATGATCCTGACCCGGGTATTAACAATTGATGAAGCCTATCAGTCGGTTGACTGGCGCACCATTTTTTTGCTGGCCGGCCTGATACCGCTGGGCATTGCCACTGAAAATACAGGGGCCGCAGCCTGGATCGCCCATACGGTACTCAATATTATCGGCGACGTTTCCCCTCTGGCTTTGCTGACCGTCATCGGTATAATGTCCACCATGTTTACGCTGGTTATTTCAAATGTCGGGGCAACGGTCCTGCTGGTGCCCCTTGTCGTCAACATGGCCATCGCGGCCCACACTGATCCGCGTATGGCGGCCCTGGTGGTCGGACTGGCCACAAGCAATTCGTTCATGCTTCCAACGCATCAGGTCAATGCGCTTTACATGGGACCGGGGCACTATCGAACGGTTGATTTTATCAAGGCCGGGGCGCTGGTCAGTGTCGTCTTTCTGGTTGTTATGATTGCCATGATCAGTCTGGTCTATGGTGTATAAAGTCTAAAAAGGAATCGCTCATATGTCTATCATTACGATCTCCCGTGGTTCCTATTCCATGGGAAAAACTGTGGCTGAAAAAGTAGCTGAACGGCTCCACTATGATATCATCAGCCGGGAAGTACTCTTAGACGCCAGCAGTCGTTTCAATGTATCTGAAATCAAACTTAAAAAAGCCATCCATGATGCTCCGGGTATTCTGGAGCGATACAGTCACAACAAACAATCATATATCGCATATATTAGATCTGCGCTGGTCGAACGGATTATCAATGATAATGTCGTCTATCATGGATTAGCCGGACATCTGCTGCTCAAAGGGATTCCCCATGTCCTTAAAGTAAGAGTGAACAGTGACCTTGAAAGACGCATCGCCATTGTGATGGAGAGAGACAGGATTCCAGCCCAGGAAGCCCGCGCGCTTATTCTGGAAGATGACAAACAGCGACGCAAATGGACCCACTCACTATATGGGCAGGACCCTTGGGACACGTCTCTCTATGATATAAGCATATGTATTGACAAACTTACAATTGAAAATGCTGTGGATTTTATTTGCCTGGCTGTCGAGTCAAAAGAGTTTAGATTGACGGAAAAAAACAAACAAAAAGCAAAAGATATGGCTGTGGCCTGCCGGATTAAGGCCGCCCTGGTTGATGAATATCCAAATATCGGCGTGACGTGCGAATACGGTAATGTTTTGATTTATATGAAAGGCAAGGACCAGATGACCGGGAAGCTGACCAAAAAACTCAACCATATCCGGGAGAACACAAACGGTATTCATCATCTTGAAACCCATGCAGGGATAGAGCCACCGCCGGAAGCTGTTTAGGCACCTGTCTAAGGGGCATTTGGTACCGTTCCGAACAACAAAGGAGACTCTTATGTCAATCATTATTATTTCCTCTGATTCCGAGGAAATAGAAGAGATCATCGCGGAGAAAGTAGCCGTAGCGATGGATTATAATCGACTGGGCTCTCAGATTCTGACCGATGTTGCTGCAAACTATCAGATCGATCCGGTCAAGTTAAGTGAAGCATTGGAAACCACACCATCTGTTTTTAAAAATATGCCGTCCAGACACTGGCGCCATTACCTGTCCTGCATTGAAGCGGAAGTTTTTGATCGCCTCCTTAAGGATAATATCGTGTGCTGGGGGCTGTCGGCGCATCTTTTTGTCACCGGCATTTCCCACGTAATGAAAGTCAGACTCTTGTCCGGCGGCGGCCGAAATATCGGTAAAATTGCCGAACAAAAGGGGATCACCGTCGGCAGAGCCGAAAAATTAATAGCGGATGAATTGCGACAGCACAAAAAATGGTCACTGACTGCCTACAATCTTGATGAAACAGACCCGTCCCAGTATGACCTGGTCATAAACCTGGAGCAAATCGATCCGACCGAAGCGGCCATAACCATAACCAATGCCGTCGAATACCGTAAATTCCAGCCCATGACCTATTCCATAAAATGTTTATCCAATCTGGCACTTGCCGCCAAGGTCAATGCAAGGCTTTTGGAATCCATGGTCAATATCAAAGTACAGGCACGGGACAGCTCTGTGGTGGTACTGACAAAAGCATCAAATAGGCAAAAAAGAAAAAAAATAGCAGCCATTAAAGAACTGGCTGGTGATATTGAAGGGGTCAGTTATGTGGAGGTCCATGTGAAAAAAAATATTTTAACGGATGCAACTGAAAATCCATATTAATTACGAGTTCCGATATAACACTCGGACATTTCGCGCATACTAACAGATGCGAAAAATGATTCCGGTCGACAAATAAAGGATAAACGCTTATGTCAAAACCATTGGAAGTCCTCTTACTGGATGATGAACCCATCGTCGGCAGGCGCCTTAAGCCGGCCCTGGACAAAATCGGGTGCCATGTGGAAATTTTTGAAAGTCCTATTGAAGCGGTGGCGCGTATTGATCAGAAGGAGTTTGATATTGTGGTGACAGATATCCGCATGGAGGAAATGAACGGCCTGCAGGTGTTTGAGCATGTGAAAAAAAAGTGGCCCCGGACCAAAGTCATCATAATCACCGGTTATGCAAAGATGGACCTGGCCCGTGAAGCCATGGAAAAAGGGATTTTTGATTTTATCGCCAAGCCGTTTCGGCCGGATGATCTTCGACAGATTATAGCCAGAGCTGCCCAGGCTTTAGGCACCCCAATTGATTTATCTCTAATAAAAGATTAACCGGCCGAACAGAATGATTGACCGAATGCATGGATTATTCTATGCTTTGCCGGGTTATACAGGGAGAAGTGATAATGGGTATCTTTGAAAAATTTAAAAAATTCACTCGCAAAGAACCAGGGATTAAAAAATTTTGTATTCAAACTATCCGCTTTAGAAAACTTCTCGAAAACGCGCGTGGGTTGCTGGCCCTTCTGGCAGACGGAAATGAAAAAGTCCTTGGTGAATATATTCTTGATCGGCACTATGTTACATCCCTCGTTGACAGTACCGTGGAAAGACTTGGGATGATAATCTATGATGCTTGTGTGCTTGCCCCGGAATTCGGAGAAACCCTTTACATGCAGTATGACAAGCACAAGCGCAGGGCCGGCGAACTGATATCTCAAAATGGCATCCGCGATAAAAAGAATATGGCGGACGACACAAACATATCATCAGATCCGGAATATGAATTACTTTCGGATGTCCTGACGTGGCTGAACGGGGAATCATCTGATCCGGGGGCAACAGTTATTGATTTTATGAGGCAGACATTTGTTCGTGTTCTTAAACATCTCGACGCCGGCAATAATTCTAAAGTTGAACTTCTGCTTGCAAATAATATATCCAAAGCACCGGGCAGCAATATGTTTCTTCTTGATTTGTGGGAAGATGCGGTTGCCCCGTCTGCGAAACCGCATTCACTTGATGATATCAAGTGCATTCCTTTAAAACTCCTTCTAATGGATACGGACGGTGGCAACTTGTCTCCCCTGGTGGATGATAAAAACAAAACCGCAACCTGGATTGCCACGTCAAGTGAATATCAGCTCAGTCTGAAAATACTGGAGCCGGATTGCAGCTTTCATCTGGAGGCAACCGTCAGCGGGCATGAACGATCTGATTTTATTTTTATTTTTGCAGACGCATCAATCAATACGGAAAATATACTGCCCCAGGGATTTCTTACGGAAACAACGGATTACGGTAAACTTGCATGGAAGCTTGATGCAACGTCAAAGGCCATTGAAGACAGCCTTATTTCAATCGGCCGTAATCTTTCCCAAAAAAATGTCTGATGAGGAATATTGTTGGTCCCGTATTGATGGCGAAGTAAAAAGTCCTAATTTTTTTATTTCTATGACGATGGGTCAAATCACGGCCCATGAAAAAATGTGCTCGAAGGCTTTGTAAAAAGTTCGTATGCAAGGCGCGCAATCCGGGAAAGGCGATGCGTACTTTTTGTACGTTGAGCCCTTTCCCGGTGAAGCGCAACACAGCAGGCGGACTTTTTACGAAGCCGTCAAAAGTAACATTTCATTAAAAGGGGAGAAATAACCCAATGGAAGAAAAAAAACTAAAGATCATGGTCATTGACGATGAAAATATCGTGGGGAAACGTCTGAAGCCTGCACTGGAAAAAACAGGCGACATTGTTGAGACGTTTGAAGAAGGAGAAAAGGCCCTTGCCCGTTTTGATGAAGAGCCCTTTGATATTGTGATCACCGATATCAGAATGGAAAAAATCGATGGCATCGAAATACTTGAACGGATACTTTCAAAATCAGATCGCACCAAGGTCATTATTATCACAGGATATGCGACGGTCGAAGTGGCCAGGGAGGCACTCTCCAAAGGCGCTTTTGATTTTATCGCCAAACCTTTCAAGCCCGACGATTTGCGCGCTATTATCGCGCGTGCGTCAAAGGAACTGAGATCTTAGACCCCATTGCCAGGTTTGTTTATGGAGGATTATAATGCCCTTTAACTCTGAAAATACTGCAATGCGTGAAATGGATTATCATTTCAGGTTTCGCTATGAAACCCTTCGTTCGCTATTAAATAAAAACGGCGGCGCCCTCCAGATTCTGAGTGACCTTGAAGCTGATTTGAACCATATCCACTACTATGATGAAAGAATCAAACGGTCCATCCGGCGGCTGATTACAGAAATTCTCCTGATGGCACAGGAACTTAATCTGCTGACAAAAAACAGGCATACGGATCTGTATGAAAGCATCTTCGCCCTGCGAAACAGGACGGACAGGCTGGTTAAAAAAGGACTGTCAGCCGCTGATCAACCGATAGCACTGAAGATGACCGGCATAGAGAAAAAACCAGACCCGAAACTGATCGGCGGAAAGGCATCCGGCCTGTATACGCTCAGCGAATTCTTCGGCGATCAGGTGCCTTCCGGGTTTGTCATTACGACAGCCGCATATAATTTGCTGCTTGAAAAAAACAATCTTAGTGATCGGATTTGTATTCTTCTGACCAATCTTGATGTAACAACCGACAGGGACCAATTCAAAACCAGGACCCAAACCATTCGCCGATGGATAAGAGATGCGATCGTACCCGAAGAAATAGAAAAAGCCATACGGGAACATGCCGAAAAAATTTCAAAAAATTTTCCCGACACCCTGTGGGCCCTTCGATCCTCTTCTGTTTTGGAAGATGGCGCTCATTCATTTGCCGGACAATTCGACACAGAACTTCAGATTCAACCTAAAAATCTTATAAATGCCTATAAACAAATTCTTGCCGGAAGATTTAACGACCGGGCAGTCAGTTATAAAATACACAAAAACATCCGGGAGATCGATACTCCCATGGCCGTTCTTTTTATGCCCATGATTGAGCCCATGGCCGCAGGTGTTATATATACATCCGAGTTAAATGCTCCGTCGTCTGACACCATGGTAATCAATTCTGTTCCAGGCCTTGCGAATCGAATGGTAAAAGGAGAAGAGGCCGGCGACACGTTTCTTGTTTCAAAAGAGACATCGCCGAGACTGCTAAAAACCATACCAGCCTCCCGCGATAATTTGGACGCCATGAAAGCAGACTATATCAAACCTGAAAAACTGCTGGAGATTGCTGAACTGGCTATTGACGCGGAGAAAAAATTCGGGTTTAGCATGGATATTGAATGGGCGGTGGACAAAAATGAAAAAATACATCTTCTTCAGGCGCGCAGGCTAAATATGACCCCTTCCGAAGACGAGGCCGAGGGTTTATTTAAAAAGGTAAAAAACGCGCTGCCGACACTGGAAGGCGGAACCACCATATTTCCGGGCCGGGCAGAAGGCCCTGTTATTTTCCTGGACACTGAAACGGATTTGTCCGAAGTGCCCGACGGTGCGGTGGTCGTGGCCCAACAGCCGAAAACGGAATATGCGCCCATATTGCCAAAAATAGCGGCCTTTCTTGTGATGGAAGGAAACCCGGTCGGGCATCTGGCAACCCTGGTCAGGGAATTTGCAGTCCCCTGTATTTTTGGGCTCGGGAAAAACTTAAAAATACTGGCCGGAAAAAATATCATCAGCGTCAATGCCACCAAAAGAGCCGTGTACACCGGAATACGCTGGCCCGGGATAAGGGAAAGCGTCCTTGCCAGAATCGCGTCAAAAAACCGTCATGAAAGAACCGGTCCGCTTTATGATCTTATCTTAAAGCTTAACCTCACGGACCCTGATGCACCGTCATTCAAGGCGAAATCCTGCAAGTCTGCCCACGATGTCCTTCGATTTATGCATGAGATGTCCGTTCGATCCATGTTTGAATTCGGTGATGCACAGAAACGGGGCTGGAAGAAAAAAAGCAAAACACTTAAAACAGGGCTGCCGATAAAATTTCAATTAATCGATCTTGACAAGTCAGCAATGACAGATGCTCATACGGTTAAACCTGATGATGTGGCAAGCCTGCCGTTTAAAGCACTGTGGCGCGGTATTTCCGACAAAAGCATGCCGTGGCCGGATCGCTGGACGAGGCAGATGGCGGGAATGCCCGCTGATTTTAAGGAAACCATTTTGGGCGGAAAAAGGGGCCCACGACGCGCATCAGATGCGAACTACGCCATTGTCGCGGCAGACTACATGAATCTGAACGCAAGGCTGGCATATCATTATACAATGGTTGACGCCATGGTCGGGCCAGGCACGGAAAATAATTATGTGCACTTCCGATTTCGGGGCGGCGGGGCCAGTGATGAAAACAGGGGCAGACGCGCCTGCTTCCTGGAATCAGTGTTGCGTCAGTCAGGATTCGGTGTTGACCGGCGGGGTGATCTGGTTACTGCATGGCTGAGGCGCTATCCCCAGAATGATTCTGAGAATGCTTTGGAAATTCTCGGCAAGCTGATGGTATGCGCACGGGAGCTTGATGCGGTACTCAAAAACGACGCTGACGTAAAGCGCTATGCGGATTATTTTCTCAAGGGGGAGTATGGAATTTTTTCATAACAGTGGTTGTACGGAAACCCCTAAATCCATGTTGTCATTACGAGGAGTGAGGAACGAACGACGAAGTAATCCCTTGGCTTTAATGAGATTGCTTCGGTCGTACCTCCCTCGCAATGACAGAAAAGTTATAATTGAGGCACTTCCCGTTCAGTGACTAAATATAAAAAATACCAGAAAGGCCAGAGATGAGCGCCCCATTAGAATTACCCGCACTGACGGACGACAATGAGGAAAATGAAAACCAACGATTAAAAAAACGGCCTTCCATCAGCATCAAGATGACCATCGCCATCTCCTATGCCCTTTTTTTCCTTTTGTGTGTTGGCATCACCATCTGGTCCTTCTGGACCATTTCCGTTCTTGAAGATAAGATAAAATTTCTTGAGATCACAGATAATTATCTGGTTGAAATCCAGCAGGCCCGTCGGTTTGAAAAAAACTATCTCCTTTACGGAACGAATCTTGACGATGCGCTGGAACATCAGGCCAATGCAAAAAAAATCCTGACAGGCAACAGCGAAACCATCAAAAAGATCATGGGGGAAAAGAATTTTCAGACCAAGTACGATTACATGCAAAGATATCATAATCAACTGCTCAGGCTCGGAAATACAGAAGAAGCTGGAAGCAGGGATGATCTCGTTCCGCTGCTTCGGAAGTATGGCGGAGAAATGGTATCTTTTGCTGAAGAGTTTGTTAAAAAAGAGCGCAGTTCCGTATCCCACATGCTGAAGCTAGCCAAACGGGTCCCTTTATATTTTATCTCAGGTCTTCTCGTATTAATTATGATATTTGTCGTTTATCTCACACAAAATTTAATGGTTACCCTTAATCGGTTTATGGAATATACAAAACGGATCGGCGAAGGCGACTTTTCACCAATTGTCCCGGCAAAAAAATACAAGGATGAGTTTACCAAACTGGCCGAGGCCTTTAACACCATGATCAAGGAACTTAACCACAAACACAGCATTCTTTTAGAATCCCATAAATTAAGGGCCATCGGGACCCTGGTCGCAGGTGTGGCCCATGAGCTCAACAATCCTTTAAACAATACACTCCTGACCGCTGAAATGCTGAAAGAAGATCTTGCGGTCCTGTCTGAAACTGAAAAAATAGAAATGATCGATGATATGATCAACGAAACCGAAAGATCCCAGGTAATTGTAAAAGGTCTGCTCGATTTTGCCAGGGAAAGTGAGACCAGTATCAAGCCTTTAAAAATTGAAAAAATCGTTTCGGAAGCCTTACGGCTTGTGGCCAATCAGATTAAAATGGCCATGGTAAAGCTGGAAACAGATTTTGATGATAATCTGCCGGGCATCTATGGAGATGAACAGCTGCTGATGCAGGTGTTTGTGAACCTTATTATTAATGCTTTAGATGTCCTCCCGCCAAGGGGCAAAGTCTGTGTCGGCATTCACAAGGACAAAAAAACGGATTTCGTGGTGGTAGAAGTAAAAGACAACGGACCCGGTATTCCGGAGCATATTCAGTCCCGCATATTTGAACCGTTTTTTACAACAAAAGGAGAGGGTAAAGGAACCGGGCTCGGCCTGTCTGTTTCCAAGGGAATCATCCGGAAACTTGGCGGTTATATCCATCTAAAGCGCAGTTCCGAATCCGGAACCGTCATTATGGTATCTCTCCCTGCTGTAGAGTCGCCCGCAGAAATGATGTCTAAAAAATAGGTTTTCGGATATGGCACAAAAAAAAATTACCGAACATAAGCATGGCGGACTAAGCCAGTTGCCGGCCACAGCGATCTGTGGGAATGACATCACCTCTTCGTGTCTCTATGTTTCGGCACTTGCGATAATCTATTCCGGAAAGTGGGCGCCGGTTGCACTTTTAATCGTTGCCGGCGTTTTATACCTCTATCGTTCCATTTATACTGAAGTGGTCGGGGCTCTTCCATTGAATGGGGGCGCCTACAACGCGCTGTTGAACACTACGAGCAAATTTCGTGCATCCGTGGCTGCCTGCCTGACGATCCTTTCTTATATGGCCACGGCCGTCATTTCCGCCAGCGAAGCCATGAAATATATTCATGCTTTCTGGCCTTTTTTTTCGGTCATTTTTGCAACAATCATCCTGTTGGGACTGTTTATGTGCCTTTCGATTCTCGGAATTACTGAGTCGGCACGCATAGCAATTATTATTTTCATAACACACCTGGTCACATTAAGCATCCTGTTGGTCTTAGGGGTTATTTACCTGGCAACTGAAGGCGTCCAGGTATTTATTTCTAACATGGCAACACCTGCGCCCGGAGGGCTTCATAATGCGTTATTTTTCGGGTTTGCCGCTTCGCTGCTCGGAATATCGGGTTTTGAAAGTTCTGCCAACTACGTCGAGGAACAGGCTGAGAATGTTTTTCCCAAGACCCTGCGCAACATGTGGATCGCAGTGAGTATTTTCAATCCGGGCATTGCGATGCTGGCTTTGGCACTGGTTCCAATGGCTTCGATACACCATCATCAGGAAGCACTGCTGTCCCACATGGGACTTTTAGCGGGAGGGGGCTGGCTGGCAGTCTTGATTTCCATCGATGCTGCTCTGGTCTTAAGCGGTGCGGTGTTAACAAGTTTTGTCGGCGTCAATGGCCTTGTTCGACGGATGACACTTGATCGCTGTTTGCCGCAATTTCTTTTAAAAATAAACCGACGCGGTACAACACATCGCATCATCATAGCTTTTTTTGTCCTGTGTGTTTCAATTCTGTTAATTACTAAAGGTGAACTAAAAGCACTTGCCGGGGTTTACACCATCTCTTTTCTTGCCGTCATGGCATTGTCGGCATAGAGAATATTCTGCTTAAAGTAAAACGCGCAAGCCTGCCGCGTCCGACAACCACCCCCTGAATTTCCGTAATAGTAGCTATTGTTGCCGTATTAACCGGCCTGGTCGGAAATGCTGTTATGAATCCTCATTATTTGAGAGTTTTTTTTGAATATTTCATTCCAGCTATTTTGATAGTGATAGTCATGCTCAAGCGGATCACCCTGCTCAAGTTATGCCTGTTTATGGTCAGGTCCACTATTTCTTTCATGACCAAACGATTATTACGAATTACGCAACTCATTCGAACTAAAATCGATGAAATAAATGCTCAACAAATTGTATTTTTTACTCGCGGAGACAATACCAGCAATCTTAATCAGGCGATGCTTTATGCTCAAAACAATGAAGATGCAAACCGGATTAAGGTTGTCATTGTTGTGAATAACCCCGATGAAATTCCCTCACATTTAAAA
>Ga0307991_1001389_pt1 | contig 16880 bp, 10 predicted proteins | sample EllFjometagen131_FD_203146 | JGI IMG/M metagenome (GOLD analysis project Ga0307991, IMG submission 203146) | Marine microbial communities from Ellis Fjord, Antarctic Ocean - #131 | ecosystem: Environmental > Aquatic > Marine > Unclassified | place: Southern Ocean | collected 2014-10-08
CAAAATTCATGGTGTGTAATCGGGAGCCTTCATCCCTGAGGGTAACCGTTGCATCCACACCGCTTCCGTGAATGGGGAGCATCCCGATTCGCAGGCCTGCATCCATTTTGGGTCCCAAGCCTTTTCTGAAAACAAATTGGGGGATCATATTTTCTGCAGAAAGAACGACACCCTGATAGGTCTCATCCACCTTAAGCGGTTCGGGAGAAATCACAGCATGGGAGGTACAGGAAACCGTAAACGCAGTGAGAAGTATACAGGAAAAGTAATATTTCAAATATTTGAACATGTCCTCGAATTTCCCCGCAGGGGACATTGATGACAAGACTTTTGTTCCCCATTTATTCGCTTCCTTATGAGAGAATCCAAGCCCTGTAGGGTCACATCTTTTGATAGCGACATTATTGATTAAATAACAGAAGCTCGTATCTGGCAGAACCCAGTCTCAATGAAGCAAACTCTTTTGGACAACCGTGAAGCTGGTTAGATTATCAGCATGGATACTAAACAAGCAATAGTTAAAGACTGGATATTTCGCTATACCGGAGTTGAGCAAGAGGCCTTCGGTGATAGAATTTTACTTACAAATTTTAAAAATTATGTGGAGAAGTTTGCCCATCGATTCAATGTCCCCATTTTTGGTGAGGATCGCACAATGACTGTAGCCACAAATCAGGATGGCGTCAGCATAGTTAATTTTGGAATGGGCTCTCCCAATGCAGCCACGATTATGGACTTGCTTTCGGCAATTGATCCATACGGAGTACTCTTTCTGGGGAAGTGCGGTGGTCTAAAACAGTCCACAGAACTCGGCCATTTTATTCTCCCTATTGCTGCCATCAGGGGCGAGGGTACCAGCAATGATTACCTCAGGCCAGAAGTGCCTGCCATGCCTAGCTTTAAGATTCACAAATACATTTCTCAGATATTGGTTGAACAAGATCTCGACTATAGAACGGGTGTTGTCTACACCACAAATCGTCGGGTCTGGGAACATGATGAAGACTTTAAAGAATATCTTAAAGAGACACGTTGCATTGGTATTGATATGGAGACGGCAACTATTTTCATTACCGGTCTAGCTAATAATATCCCCCGAGGCGCCCTATTACTAGTGAGCGACCTTCCCATGGTGCCAGATGGTATCAAAACGGAAGCACTGGACCAAAGTGTTACCAAGAAGTATGTGGATTTACACCTGGATATTGGTATTGAAGCCATGACCCATATCGCTGAACAGGGAGAGTCAATCAAGCACTTCTCGTTTTAACTTGTATAAATAATTCCAGGCTCGGATTCGAATCCGAGCCTGGAACCCCCCCCAACATGTGCATTAATTAAAAATCGATGACTTCTGGTTTTGAGCGATTACCGTGAACATCGCAATACTTGGTTGGTGCAGTTCCTGGCAAGAAAACTTCACGCTCTGGCGTGCAATATTGAGTAGCCAATTTGTGAGTTTCAGAACAGACATTCACAAAGATGACTGACTCTTCGGGAATCTCGAATTCCTGGCGGTCCCAATCCAGACTATCATAAACAGCTTTCATATACTGAGCCCAAATGGGAACTCCCAGAGCTGATCCAGCCATGCCGGGACCCAGACTGATCTTGTGGGAATCCATCCCTACCCATACCGCCGTGGAGAGACGTGTGGTGAAGCCAACATACCAGGCACTTTTAAAACCTGTAGTCGTACCCGTTTTACCTCCAGCAGGTTCATGAAAACCAAAGCGAGTTCGTGCGCCAACACCCGTCCCACGGTTTGCAACTGTTTCCAATAGAGAGAGCATAACGTAGGCGGTTCCACGACCCAAAGCTTCTTTTCGTTCTGGACTGTAGGTACGCAAAACGCCTCCAAATCGATCCTGGACAGAGAGAATTCCTGTAGGTTGAATCCAGATACCAAGTCGGGGATAGACGGCATAGGCTGCTGCCAATTCAATGGGGCGAACGGCAGATGCACCCAGTGCAAGTGCATCACCGGGATACAGATATGAGGTGATCCCCATGGCTCGGGCTTTTTCAACAACTGCAGAAGGAGCAATGAGCTCCTGGATGGTCCTCACGGCAATGAGATTGAGAGAGCGCCGGATGCCTTCACGCATGGTGGTTTCTCCACCCATACTCAAATCATAGTTTTTAGGTCGCCAATCCGTGGAGTCGTTGGTACCCAGTTTGATGACCACGGGCTGATTTAGAAGGGTCGTTGTTACAGGATACCCATTGTCAATTGCTGCTGTGTAGAGGAAGGCCTTGAAGGCTGAACCAGGCTGACGTTCCATCTGGGTAGATCTATTAAATTGAGATTTGCTGAAATCTTTTCCACCTACCATGGCTTTAATCTCACCAGTTTCTACATCCAGAGAAATCAACTGAGCCTGCACCGTTAGCAAATTTTCAATTTGTTGAGTCATCTGAACCGAGTCTGAAATCATCAAGCGAACTGTATCAACAGTAAGGTCAATATTGTGTTTCTCAAGAATATCAGCCAGCGCTTTTGAATGATCATCCATCATGCGGGCGTCAAATATGGCCTGAACACGCTTAAGCTCTTTGGCCACAACTTTGTTGGCAATGGTCTGCAAGCGGGTATCTAGACTGGTATAAATGGTCAGGCCATCCCGGTAAATATCAACTCCCATTTCGTCATCTTCTTTTTCAAGTTGGCGGCGCACATATTCACCAAAATGTGGTGCCACATTACCCACGTCCACACTATCGGGGACATAAGTATCTATGGGGAGTGATTTGAAGTAATTCCGCTCCACTGCATTAATGGCTTTTTCACGAAACATGTTATTGATAACCACGTTTCTGATGTGCTTCGATCGTTCAGGATGATTGATGGGTGAGTAGTGGGCAGGAGCTCTGAGCATCCCGATAAGGATGGCACCTTCGTCCAGGGTAAGGTTTTCAACCCGCTTGTTGAAATATTTGCTGGAGGCGGCCTGGAGACCGTAGGTCCCATGTCCGAAATACACAGTATTCAGGTACATGGTCAAAATCTCTTCTTTAGTGAAAGTATGTTCTATTTGAACGGCCGTAATCAGCTCGCGCAGTTTACGCAGATAGGTTTGCTTAAACCCAATGCGAGCATAGAGACTTCGAGCCAGCTGCTGGGTTAGGGAAGAAGAGCCACCATGAATTTCTCCCGTTAACATGTTCAGGGAAAGGTTGTAGACCGTTCGGAATAAATTCATTCCCCAATGACGGTAGAATCGCTGATCTTCAGTTACAATAAGCGCTTTTTTTACATGGGGGGGGATTTCATTGGATTTGACCAATGTCCTCTGGGTCATAAAGAGCTCTTGAATAACTTGATCGTCAGCGGAAACAATCCGGGTAATCAGATCCGGATCATAGCGTTCCAACTCATCCAGGGAGGGCAGATCCTTGGAGAAGTAAAAGAGCGAGGTGAAAATTCCTACAACAAAGGTCAGCGAGACGATTGAGGCGATATACAGCCTGCGCTTAAATTTCTGTTGACTACCCCTGGCTTGGAACTGTTTCATCATATCTTACAATTATAAACTTATATGCCTGTCTTGTTCACACGTTTTTGAATGAATTGAGTAATATTTCACCACATTTTGTCGCTTCTCTTGCGGATTGAGTCTTTACAGGTCAAGATTTCTTAATATCTCAAGCAGAAGCTCGACCAGACCAACTAAAAAACAGGATATTGCACAAGCTCGCTTTACTACTATATTTTTTGCTCCACCGCTAGAATAGCTGTTCAGGCAGATGATCAGCCATAAATGATAATTGTTATAGGGAAACCCCTTTTATGTATACGTTTAGAGAATATGATCACGATAAAGACCTTGAAGCCGCTAAAAGAATCTGGCAAGAGGTGCATTGGATCGAGGATAGTTCTGACGATAAGTCCCTGGATGCTTTCCTCAAAGTGGGCCGATCTCTGGTGGCTGAGTTGGAGGGCAGTGCTGAATGTCTGGTCACTGCAAATGCAGGTTATCTGAGGTATCTCAAAGAAGACTTGCCACTTTCAATTGTGACATCAGTAACAACGAGCAGAATTGCCCGGAAGCAGGGTCTGGCGAAGAAGCTGACTGCCCGGCTTATTGCCGAAGAGGCTGAAGCAGGTGCCATCGTCTCAACCCTGGGAATTTTTGAGCAGGGGTTTTATGATCAATTGGGGTATGGAAGTGGCAGTTATGAGCATTGGATGAGTTTTGATCCAGCTGACATTAATATCGATCAGAAGATCAGACCACCTCAACGCTTGAATGGGAAAGATTGGAAACAAGTTCACCAAGCACTTAAAAATCGAAAACGACAACACGGGGGTGTCACTATACTTCCAGAGCAACTTGTGAAAGCCGAATTAGCCTGGTCAAAAAAGGGCTTTGGTCTGGGGTATGCTGATGGACCAAATGGTGAATTAACTCACTATTTTTGGGGAACCAGCAAGGATGAGCATGGTCCAGTTGTTATATACTCCATGGCATTTCAGACCAATGAACAATTCATTGAATTAATGGCTTTGCTCAAATCACTGGGTGATCAAATTCGACTTGTAAAAATGAGAGAACCCGGTGGCATACAGCTTCAAGATTTGGTTCAAACCCCTTTCAGGTATAGAATAGTGACTGAGAAATCAAAGTTCGAACATATCAATAGAGCTTCAGCCTACTGGCAAACCAGAATATGCAACCTGGAAGCCTGTATTGCTGCGACACGTTTAAATTCAAGATCCTTGCGCTTCAATCTGGATCTAAGTGATCCCCTCGAAAAGCTCATCGATCCAAAAATGACCTGGCGGGGTTGTGCTGGCAAATACACCATCGAATTGGGTTCAACATCCAAGGCAACTTCGGGTTTTGAAGCGGGTTTGCCCACCCTGGTTGCTGACATAGGAACCTTTACCCGTTTGTGGCTGGGAGTAAGGCCAGCCACTGGTCTGTCCATTACCAGTAATTTGAGTGGTCCTGCATCGCTCATCAAAGACCTTGATGACGTGCTCTGTCTTCCGGATCCCCATCCAGATTGGGATTATTAAGCAGGCACGTTTCAGTGTAAAATCTATATGGAACTCAGGGTTGCACCAATCTGATAAACAACTATATTTTTGGTACATTCCAGAGTTGAGAACAAATGGGAGCGATCTGATGCGACGTAAATATTTACATCTGAGTATTATCATTTTTGCCATTCTGTTGAATGCCTGTAGTTCACAGAAAGTAGGCATTTATGATGATTTAAATAAAGGCAAAATGGATAAGTCATTTGATAAATACATGGGGACTCCCTACAAATGGGGTGGTACAGAGCCTGGTCGAGGAGTGGATTGCTCGGGATTTACCTCAGGAGTATATCGGGATCAGGGCATTATCATACCACGTACTTCCAGAATGCAATACACCGTCGGCGATGAAGTATCCCGGGATGAACTTCAATATGGAGATCTGTTGTTCTTCGATACTCTAGGCAAGGGGGTCAGTCATGTTGGTGTCTATACAAAGAGCAATAAGATGATTCATGCCAGCTCCAGCACTGGAGTGACAGAAGTTCCCATGGGTACTGATTACTGGATGAAGCGCTATATCGGGGCACGCCGTTTGACTGGATCAGATTTACGCTCTGGTGAGGTTGGTGGAGAGTTTCATTTGCTACCCAAGGCGTATCCAATTCGAGTTCGCAGACTCATAGACGTTCCTACTGCAGATGTTATTGATAATCGATTTATTGGTCTGGATATCCAGAATGATGCCCAGGGGAACCTGAGAGTAGCAGGCGCAGTGAGCATCTGGAATCGCTGGGAGTTTGGAGCAGAATTTCAGGTCAATCAATTCCTCGGTCACAATATGGATGATTTTGGATTTGAATTGCCCTTCGTAAATACCAAGTTTCGCCTCTTTGAGCAAAAAGGGAAGTTTTTACCTTCGTTGGCGATTGGAGCTGAAAGCAATAGCAGGTATTGGACAGTGACTACCGATACCAATTCGGTTGAAGTCATTGAAAATCGCTGGAGCCCGCCTCGCAATGCCTATGTGGTCGCATCATATAAATACGAACGGTTCAAAAAATTGCACCTTGGTCGTGGTCGGATAAGTGGAGGTATGGCAACCACAGATCTGTTTGCCTATCATGATAAGTCAGCACACTATGATGGAAATGATGATACTTTTTTCTTTCTCGGTGCCGAACAGCAAATTTCCCGACGACTTATGACCACAATAGAATTTGATCATCTATTTTTAAAAGATGTTGGAGCCACTTGGAATATGGGATTCCAGTTTGCCCTGAACAATTCCTCAAGCATCGCCTATACCTGGAGAAATATTGGTGCCAAGGAACGTTCACTGGAACGCGCCATGCAGTTTAGTTATATTCTCGAATATTAGATTGGAGTTGAATGATGCCTTTTCGCTGGAGACCTGATGGAAACTTTGTTAAAAATCTGCCAAACACGCGCCGTATTATGCCGTTTCTTATGCATGGACGGATGGAATCAGCGGTTTACTACGAGCAGCATATTGAGGTGGAGAAGGCCTGGAAATTTGTAGAAGATTTCTCAAAGGAAACCGGGCTCAAATGCAGCATATTGCATTTGCTTATCTGGAGAGCTGCACAGGTATTAAAGCAACGACCCAATTTAAATCGTTTCGTGGCCGGAAGACGTATCTGGCAGCATGATGGAATCTGGATCAGCTTTTCCATGAAAAAAGAGATGAATGATGATGCCCCCATTGTTGTGGTCAAGAAAAAAATTGACCCGGACTGGACTTTTGAAGAGACGGTCAGGCAAATCCAGGGGGGTATCAAAAAGGGACGTGAAGGCTCTAAATCAACTTCTGACAAGGAGATGGATCTGGTTTTTATGATGCCCATGTTCATGGTTAGCTTTTTTACCTGGTTGGTGAAAACCCTCAATCATTTCGGTTTGCTACCTCGATTCATGATTGATGGAGACGAATTATATGGAAGTCTTTTTGTGGCAAACCTGGGGAGCATTGGTTTACAGCCGGCCTATCACCATTTATATGAATGGGGAACTATTCCAATTTTTATGGCTCTGGGTGCCAACGAGCCACGTATGACTCTTGATGAGCGCGGTCGACCCGCCGTAAAAGATATGATGACCATTAAATATAGTTTTGATGAACGAATTAATGATGGGTTCTACAGTATAAAGGCTCTAGAATTATTAAAAAACTTGGTCGAAAATCCTGAGATGGTTTTAGAAATGGAACCAGATAAACCGCAGTCAGATGAAGCCCTGGGTATTTAGTATTCAATTAAAGGCTGCCTAATATGAACATTGGTTTCCTGCACCCTGGCGCCATGGGAATATCCCTGGCAGTCTCAGCTCAGGCAACGGGTCACCAGGCCTTTTGGGTACCCGATGGTCGTAGTAAGGAAACTCGGGAACGAGCAACTTCTCACAATCTTTCAGAATCAAATACCCTGGCGGATTTGTGTGATATATCGGATATCATCATCTCGGTTTGTCCCCCTCATTCAGCCGTTGAGGTTGCGCATCAAATCCTGGACTGTTCCTTCAGGGGCATCTATGCTGATGTCAATGCCATCTCTCCTGAAAAGACGAAATCCATTCACCAATTAATGAATTTAAAGGATATTGAGTTTGTGGATGGCGGCATCATCGGAGGACCTGCCTGGGAGGCAGAGAGTACCTGGCTCTATCTAGCAGGCCAGAAGGCAGCTGAGGTTGCGACCTGCTTTCACGGTGGACTACTTGAAACTGAGCTCATGGGACCTGAAATCGGCAGAGCCTCAGCCATTAAAATGAGTTTTGCAGCATATACCAAAGGATCTACCGCCCTGCTCTGCGCTATTATGGCAGCTGCTGATGAGATGGGAGTGCGGGAGGACCTTGAAAAACAATGGGCCCGTGGTGGCTCCGATTTTGCCGAACGCACTCAAAATCGTCTCCGCCGAGTTACAACTAAAGCCTGGCGGTTTTCGGGAGAAATGGAAGAAATCGCAACCACTTTTAAATCGGCAGGATTACCAGAAGGATTTCATCTTGCGGCTGCAGATATCTATAAGCGACTCTCAGAGTTTAAAAACGCTGACACATTGCCTGAACTTCAAGAAGTTCTGCACGCTTTAAAAACAAATGATAAATAAATTATCACACAAAACCATTTTTGATGTCCTTTGGGGAAGTATATGAGTCAACCTGATTTGAAACCGGGGAAACCATGAGAAGCATGAGAGATCATCGACTGCACCATGTGTTTGCTGTTCTCCAGGCGCTTCTCGTCACTTTCCTGTGGTCCACCTCGTTTATTATTATCAAATGGGGTCTGGCGGATATTCCCCCCATCACCTTTGCAGGATTGAGATATTTCCTGGCTTTTCTGTGCTTTCTGCCCTTCATCTTCAAAAAGAAATATGTTGAGGAAATAAAGAACCTTTCCAATCAGCAGTGGGGCAAGCTGGTGCTTCTGGGATTTATTTTTTATACCCTGACGCAGGGGACTCAGTTTTTAGGTTTATCACTTTTGCCAGCAGTGAGTGTAAGCCTCATGTTAAACTTTACACCCATCATGGTAGCCATCATGGGTGTTGCATTTATCAATGAATTCCCCAGTCGATTACAATGGTTCGGGACTGCCATGTTTATCATCGGGATCATATTCTATTTCTTCCCCATTTCATTTGAAGGTAATCAGGGACTGGGATTGATGGTCATGGCCTTTGGTGTCCTGGCGAACTCTAGCGCAGGAATTCTTGGGCGGGATATCAATCGTCAGCGAAATATCAGCCCCGTTGTGATCACTTTCATCAGTATGGGTGTGGGTTCTATCATATTGCTGGTAACGGGTGTCTTATATACGGGAATTCCGACAATCGGCACTCAAAACTGGATATATTTGATCTGGCTGGCAGTGGTTAATACAGCCTTCGCCTTTACCCTATGGAACCATACTCTGCGGTCCATCAGCGCCATGGAGTCCAGCATCATCAATGGCACCATGTTGATCCAAATTGCCATTCTTGCCTGGTTTTTCCTCGATGAAAAGATAACGACTCAGGCAGGAATAGGCATGGGGATTGCTGCATTGGGGGCCACACTGGTACAGCTCAAGCGCAGCAAGACAGAAATTGAGTGAGTAAGCCAGGACAAGCATGAGTATTGTGCATAGGAGTTCTATTAACTACATTCATCCACATAATTACGATTCCGAAAGACGGTTCAATTTTTTAGAAGATGAGTGTTCGTCAATTTGAAAACAACAATGAGGATGGCTTGATGCAGCATAGCAATTGGCAGTGCCCTAAATGTAAAAACAACGAATACGAAACGGGTCAGTTTGCTGCTACAGGTGGTGGCTTTTCAAAAATATTTGATGTCCAAAATAAAAAATTTACAACAGTGACCTGTATGAACTGCAAGTACACAGAGATTTATAAATCCGAGACAAGTGCACTTGGTAATATTCTGGATTTATTTACAAGTTAGTTCCGGTCTATGAGTTTTAATTTATGCTTTGGGATAAAGACTCTATATTGAATATATAAAACCTATTTTGCTTGAGAGGAAAGCATGGATATAGTAAACATATTTGTAGCAGTAGTTTCAATCGGCTTGTTTATAATTCTTGCATATAAAATATATAACAATACGAAACAGATGCGAGGCACTGAGAAAAAATCAAGCACTGACAAAGTTGAAGACTTTATGCATGGTTTTATTGATCAACCTGCGTTGTGGGCCAAGCTGGCTAAAGGGATAGCAGCAAGCACTCCTGATGAAGAAGTGCGTATGTCACTCATGGTGAATGCAGCTTTCCAGGGCTTCGAATCCCAATGTGAACAGGCCGTCGCTGGAACCCTTGATGAGAACGAAATTTTAGCGCTGGAGGAGGGGGTGCATAGAATATGTGCCATGCCAGGCGTGAAAAAATATATGGCTGATTTAAAGGCTGAATTCTCACCACGCTTACAACTGATCATCGATCAAAAATCGTAACCAATATCCTACCATAATTTTGCACATATTGTGTGTGTAAGCTTGATAAGTAAACTTCTTTACCATTCTACAATTAAAACATCATGAGTATTAATTTAAGCAAAGTATTTGATCTCAATAAAAACATCTTTATTGAAGCATGTGCAGGAGCAGGGAAGACCTGGCTGCTTTCAAAACGATACGCTGCCATCATGGATGATTTTGCCAGACAGCAGCAACATGATACACCCCACCTGCGAAAAGATGCCTCCAATATTCTGGTTATCACCTTCACTCGTAAAGCCGCCGCTGAAATGGCTGGCCGCATTTATGAAGATTTGAACAAGTTGCTTAATAATGAAGCTGTGGAGAATGTGGATGCACGTTTTGGATCCTATCTGCGATCTGCATCGCAGAGTACCAAGATGCATTTGCGTTCTACATATTCAAAAAATGCCATTTCCACCATCGATTCTTTTTGTGCCCAGATTTTAAGAGAACAGGCTGAACGATTGGATATTGATCCAGAGTTCCGGATTCAGGATGAAGCTGATACCCAACGTATGGAGTTGGAAACCTGGGAGAAGTATCTGGGGGAGTGTAGTCGCAATAGTGATGTCGATCTAAAAATATTATTGGACCATCTCTCAGTTCGTCACATCAGTGAATATGTTAAGAAATTCCAATCTCATGCTCAGCTTATGACGGGATGGCTTGAACACCAGCGTAATACTTCTCCTGAAAATCTCCAGTCCGAGTTTACAATGATGCATCCTCTACCATCGGCCTTGCAGCAGATTGAACCTGCTTTGATTCGTTTGGTAGATGGACTTCCTGCTCCAGCTGAGATGCAGGATACCAGTCATGATCAGTACAGGCATTTACGAGACCTCCTGGCATTATTGAGCAATCCTATTGAGGATGACTATCGCTATGGTCTGGAATTACTGGAGTTTGTTCGACGTATCGTCTTAACCAAGGATCGGAAAAATTATTTTAAGCGGCTTATCGTTCCATCGGGGGTTTGGCCAGAGGAATTCAAAGACGAAATCAGAGCTCGTATCAAGGATTTCAAGGATGAAGCCGAGGAGCTTTTCCCTTATGAAACGCTGATGCATGAGATTCCAAGCGTGTGGGATTTGGAAGCCTGCCTTGTCAATCATCATCTCGCAAAATTCTTTGGCGGCTATTGGGAGTCACTGAATCAGCGCCTCAAACGGGAAGGTATTCTCAGCTTCAATGAAGTGATGCTGAAAACGAGAGCTGTTTTGGAAGACCCGACCATAGCGGCTATATATGGTCAGCGATACCATCATATTCTGTTTGATGAATTTCAAGATACCAATGACGTCCGTTGGGATATTGTAAGACTTATCGCAGAAGCGGGAACCGGAGTACTTCGCGATAAGGGTCTCTTCATTGTGGGTGATACCAAGCAGTCCATTTACCGCTTCACCCAGGCAGATGTTCAGGTTATGAATCGCGTTCGGAGCATCATTGAGGATAAGGGCGGGTGGTATCTTACGGCTGACGAAACCTACCGATCTTCTCAAAAATATGTCTCATCAGTTATTAATCCCTTGATCAGTTCAGCCTTCCCCGGAGATGAAGATCGCGAAAATATTGAATTATATGAAACTGTCTTTCGCCCGACTAATGCAGCTATAAGCATTATAAAAGATGATAATTACACTGATATATCCCGTTGTACGCTGAGTGTCGTGCTGGATGATGACGCTTCCAGAGGAAATCCAGTTGATATATATAGGACGGCTGATCTCACTCTGGAATGGCTCAATTGGATTCAGGAGAATCAGTTGGAGCCGAAGAATGGTCCCACCATTGGCATTCTGCTTAAAGCCTTTACGCCTATCCTTGAATACATACGAATTTTCACCTCCCGAGGTATTGAGTTTGAGGTCTTGTCGAGTAAGGGCTTGTTTGAACAACAAGAGAGTTTTGATATCTATCATTTGATCAGTGTGTTGGTTAACCCTCTGGATGACCTGGCTCTGGTTGGCATTTTACGAAGTCCCTTCTTTGTCATGAAGGATGCTGACATCCAGCGCTTGAAAGATGTCGCCAAAGATCGTAGGAGCTCAGGTTGGGTCTGGAATGGTCTCAAACATTTGAACCCTGACATATGTGACACACTGAGAGACTGGCAACAGGCAAGTGCCAGGGAGCCCTTGGATCGTCTTATTGAGAGGATTATCTCTGAGGATGAAAGAAGACTGAGCTGGATTTCTGAAACCGGTGGGGCACTAAGACTGGCAAATCTGGATCGAATCATCAACACGATTCATCAGCTATCCCTGGATGGGTTGGGAATTCGGGAAATTCATGAATATCTGAAATATCAGATTCAGCATGGTGACGCCGGTCAGGCAGAGTTGCCAGGTGCTGCCAGAGTTCAGATATTAACCATTCATAAGGCTAAAGGACTGGAGTTTCCTGTGGTCCTGTTGCCTGGGATGCAGTCTCCAAGTCCCAACGACACGAGTGGAATTTTTATTGGTCGTCAAAAAGCTGATTGGCAGGCTGGTATAACTCTGGACTCTAGAACAGCCAGCTACAAAACCTGGATGTACGAACAGATAAAAGAACAGACCAAGGCAGAGGAAGAAGCTGAAGATAAGAGATTGTTCTATGTAGCGGTGACCCGCGCAAAGTATGGGGTTGGCTTTATAGCCAAAATTAAACCTGCCACAAAAGCTTCATCCAATTCACGTTGGAGTCGATATCTCCAGCCTGTCTTCGATCTGGAGATTGATAAGAATCTGGCTCTAAACGATTCCCTCGCTTTAAAGCAGGAGTGGCAGGCCAGATCAAACGAAGATGTCGTTTATGATCTTTCTTTGGGCGCAGACATTCTCCTATCCGAAGCAGCGAAGCCAGTCATGACAGGTGCTGATATTGTGCCCATTGACCCCGTCATGCAGCCTTTGATTTATAGTGAAATTTCGCCCCACACCATCATGACCTGGATGGATCAGCGCCACTATTCTGGCTCTGATGAACGCCGGGTCGGTGAAGATCTAGGGCTGGAGACTTCGGCGCTCACCTTTGGTCGCCTTCTACACCGAGCCATGGAAATGGAATGGTTCGTTCCTGAAAACCATGGGGATGATATCAAGCTGTTTCTGGAAGATGAGGGTGTTGTTGAAGCAGAGGCTCAAGCAGGCTTTCTCAATGATCTCCAGGCATGTCTGGAGATTTATCGGGGTAGTGAGCTTTCCAAACAAATAGAGGATCTGCCAAGACGTAGCCGTTTACCAGAATTACCGGTTTTTGGGTATTTGCAAAGCAACAGCCATGTTTTTAAGGTTTCAGGCATCATTGATTTGCTATACCAAACGGGGGGTGAATGGGTTGTACTGGATTATAAAACAGATAAAGAGTTACCTGCCCTGGATCAATTAAGGCAACATGCTTACTGGTATCAAATCCAGACCTATCTCTGGATGCTCAAGTATTTATATGGAATTGAAGCTCGGGGAGAACTTTACTTCAATCGATTTGATCAACTCATTCCCATCAACTTTGAAGAGGACTTATACTTTTCTGGTCTTGCTCGCCATAAACAGGGGGAGAGCCTAAAACCAGCGTTGCCCGGAGCTCAGGCTCTGAACCCAGGCTTAATTGATATTTTAAAACGTCAGGATGACCTGGCAGAAATTCTACTTATTGAGCCCACTAAGAATAGTAGAGAATTATTAGCTCAATCTCTGGCAAAAATGGGTCTCAATCATCCCCGGCTGCAAATCATGACCCTGGCTGAAGTTCGCAAAATGACAGAACCAGCTGGTCGGCGACTGACACCCTATTTGACTCGCTTAGGTATCGCTCAACTATCCGGGAAACGGTTGCAATGGGGTGAAGTAAACCGCATGGCAGAAGCTTTCTATAAAGCAACGGGAGGAGAGTCTGTTGCAGAGGGCAAGCAGGAGTTTTTCGCTGAATTTTTAGCCTGGTGTGCAAAACAGAACATACAGACTCCTGGACAAAATATTGATTTCAATAGCTTCCCCGTAGGTACAAAAATCATTGTGAATTCAATTCACTCCACCTCTCCTTCTGACTATGAATTTTTAAAGGGTCTCGCTGAAGATCATGATCTGATATTTTTCGATCCACTCAGGAATGGACAGGCCACATCAGGATTCAATATGTCCATTGAAGCCTGGATGACTCAGGAAGAAATGCCCTCGGATGATAAGCTTCACAGTTATACATCCTGTTTTTCCATTTATGAGGAAGCGGTCCTGGTGGGCCATCAAATCAGAAAACTTATAAATAATAAGGTTGATCCGGCTGCTATTCGAATAGCGGTATCTTCCATGGAGCGATATGTCCCTGCCATCAAGCGGGTCTTTGAGCAACAGGGTATTTCGGTGCGTTTAAGCAAGCGCGAGCCTGTCATGGAACGACCCGTAACCCAGTTGACTTTTGCGCTTATTCAGGGGCGCTTCCGCAAACAGATCTCCTGGGATATGGCCATGTCAGTCTGGCTCCATCCCCTGGTTATTCCAAGTGGGGCAGAGGGTTATGCGCGACTGAAGCTTGACATCGAAATGCGCAAGCTGGGTGTCACCCAGGTCAGTGAAAGCTTGCCTGAAATGGTGTCTCATCCCAAGCTCCAGGAAACAGCGCAGGCATTGATTTCATTTTTGTCAGATACATGGCAAATTGGGCAACCCCTTGGATTGGTAAAGGCTGCAGATTGGGTACTCGAAATGCTTAAGGATTTTCAATTTGCCCATCGACTGGATGCAGGTAGCGTCGCCTCAAAGTCCTATACTTCATTGAAAAATGCTATCCTGGGAATACGCAATGATTGGGAGAGATATTTAAGTCGCAAGGGGAGTTTGGGAGACCTGAATCGTGAGTTACGTGAGCGATTGCGCGGTGTTGAGGTTGCCTCATCAAGTCAGGGTTTTGGCATTGATGTTATTTCTCTCTTGGATACCCTCAATCTGAAATCAGGTCATCTCTTTGTCATGGGTCTGACTGAAGGGCAATTCCCCCTGACCATGAACACCAATCCATATTTAAAACCTGCCACGTTGAACCCCTGGTTTCTGAACCTCTATCTGTTTAAGCAGTGGTTGGGTTTCCCACAGGGTCACCTTCATATCACCTCGCCAACCAGGAACTCAGATGGGGCGGCACTCCAAGAGAGTACGTTCTGTCAATATTTGAAAAAGCTGGCTTATCCAAAACTGCAACCATTAACACAGGACCAGCAATACCTCCAGCTCTCTGGAAAACTGTTTTCGGCTCCTAAATCTCAACGTCACATCCGTCACAATCAATTGCTGCAAGAGCAGGCCGAATGGCAAGGCAAACTGTATGAGCATGATATCAGGGAATTTGATCATATCTCTGCTTCTGCTTTTGACGAGCTGATAAAATGCCCTCAGCGTTATTGGTATAGTCGCAAGCTTCGCCTGGAAACCGCTGAAACCGATATTGCAGAGCGTGAGGAAATTGAAGTGGGCAATCTGGTCCATAAGGTTCTTGAGCGTTTTGGTCGGGATGGTGGGTTTTTATTAGCCATTGAGGATTTCCATGCAGCCCTTGAAAAGTTGGAGGAGATTGCTACGACCCTTTTGGAAGAAAAGGAAATTGATCTGGATGCGGATTTGCTCCACAACAAGTGGGGAGAAATGTATTTCAAAAACTTTCAGGATGTGGAGCAGAACCTGATCACTGCCATGCTGAAGATAGAGCTTGAGGTGTTACCATCTTTTCGTGATGTGGGGCTCCATGAACAGGCGTTTGGAGATATGGATGATGAACAGTCCTGGCCATCCTTTGATATTGAGGGAAGCAATATAAAACTTTCCCTGCGTGGAAAAATCGATCGTGTATTTAAATCCGGAAATAGTGTCTGGGCCACTGACTATAAAACTGGCAGAGTCGCCATAAAAGAGAGTAAAGAATTCTGGACCAGTCAGATGCTGTTTTATTATCTGATTCTCAAAGCTCAATATCCAGAGAAGGATGTGGTGCTAACCTATGAGCAGATTAAATCTTTCAGGAATAACTGCATTGGGTTGAAAGGATACATCGGAGATGTTGATTCTGATCATCCAGTTATGGATACGCTGCCCCTTCGATCAAAGGCAACACTGTCTATTGGGGAAGCGGGAGAGTGGACTGTCGATCGTATAAAAGCTGAAACGCTCAGCTATGCTCAGGCCCTGGCGGACAACAACTTCCCACTCACTTCACGTGATAAGAAAATCGCCTGTGCGTATTGTCCTTACGATCGGATTTGCAGGAAGACGGCTCTACCCCCGGTAAATCTCTGTATTGGACATTGAGCTTGTCGAAATGCCCAATACCCCTTGTGTCTTAAATAGAGGTTTCGACCAGCCTACACTGTTAGTTTCGGCTTGGCAGGCAAGCTCAACCTCCGTTAACCTTCCAGCTCAGTTATCTCTTCACCCAGAGATTCCCAATCTTCCAGAAGAGATTCAAGCTTGACATTTAACTTATCGATAGCTTGAGATAGCTCTGCAAGTGTGGCAGGATCAGAGGCGTTTTCAGGATCGTGAAGTTTTGCTTCAAGCTCCGTCTTCTTTAACTCAGCTTTATCAATATCGCGTTCAGTTTTATTAAAAGCTTTGCGTAGCGTTTTAAGTTGATGATGACGAAGTTTGTTGTCACTGGGGTTGCGAACTTCAACGGGCTCATGGGTGATCTGAAGGGACTTCTGATAGGTTGTCAATTGATAGGTGTCAGCAAATACCTTCACGAGGCCATCACCAGCGAGGTAAATAATTTCATCACATACACGATCCATCAAGTATCGATCATGAGTAATCAGGAGCAAGGCACCGCTGAACTCCAGAAGACTCTCCTCAAGGATCTCCAGCGTGGGAATATCCAGATCATTGGTGGGCTCATCCAGGATGAGTATTTCTGC
>Ga0307991_1001390_pt1 | contig 16876 bp, 18 predicted proteins | sample EllFjometagen131_FD_203146 | JGI IMG/M metagenome (GOLD analysis project Ga0307991, IMG submission 203146) | Marine microbial communities from Ellis Fjord, Antarctic Ocean - #131 | ecosystem: Environmental > Aquatic > Marine > Unclassified | place: Southern Ocean | collected 2014-10-08
TCCCGAATGCTTTCGGGACGCTCTAGCACATAAAAAAAGTATTTTATTCTTAGTGGAGCATAGGGGAATCGAACCCCTGACCTCTTGACTGCCAGTCACCGTTTTTTTGACTAACCATAAATTCATAAAGCCTAAAACAACTGACAATTAGCACTTACAGCTTCGTGGTATTTTGTTTTGATTCGTAATATTCATATATTTGCGTGCAAATTACGTGCAAATACATAAATCAAAGCAGTCAGAACGAATATGAATACAAGTATAAAAATTTCTCTCGACACAAGAAGATTAAAAAAAAATGGAAGCTATCCAATCATTCTTCGTTTAGCTCACGGTAGGAATACTATTCCTATTTCTTTGGGATATTCTGTTCCTGCAAAAGATTGGAATGAAAGATCAGGTAAGATTAATAAGACATATAAGGGAATCTCAAACATTACCCGATTGAATAATCTCATCCAGAAAAAAAAGGCTAATGCTCTAGATATTATTACACAACTAAAAGACAGTGGAGAGATTCAATTTCTATCAATCAAAGAGCTTAAAGAAAGAATTGTATCAAAATCAAGTAAGACCACTTTTATTAAGTATACAGAGCAATTTATAGAAGAGTTAAAAGAGGCTGGCAGAATTGGGTATGCCCAATCTGTAAAAAGCACTTTGAATGCAGTAAAGAGGTTTAGGAATGATAAAGACCTCACATTTGAAGAGTTCAACAACAAAATCCTTTTGCAGTTTGATAACTATTGCCGAAAAAATGACCTGGCAGTTAATTCAATTGCAGTGTACATGAAAACAATCAAAGTAGTTTTTAATAGAGCTATCAAGGATGGTTACGTGAAGCGAGATTTTAATCCCTTTTTTGGATACAAAATCAAGGTTACTAAGACAAGAAAGCGCGCTATTGGGAGAGATATTATTAAGCTGATTGAGGACTTAGAATTACCGGAAGGAAGTAAATTATGGCATTCCCGGAATTATTTTCTTTTTAGTTTCTATACCATGGGAATGAATTTTACTGACATGGCACATCTCAAACTTGAAAATATCATTGATGGAAGAATTGATTACACCCGTCAAAAGACGAAAAAGAAATACAGCATTAAAATCAATGCCTCAATCCAAGAAATACTAAATCAATACATTGATAAGAAGGAACCGGATGCATATATTTTTCCAATCATATTAAGGGTCGGAAATAAAATCATGGAATTCAAAGATATATCGGAAAAAAGAAGAAGATATAATCACTATCTAAAAGACATAGCCAAACTCATTGAAATTGAAACTAACCTTACAAGCTATGTTGCCAGACATTCCTGGGCTACTATTGCTAAACATAAGGGTGTCCCCATTGCCGCAATAAGTGAAGGGATGGGACATGAAGATGTGAAAACTACAGAGATTTATTTAGATAGCTTTGACAAGGATGTATTAGATGACTATAACGAGATAATTACAAAAAATTAATCCTTTTTGTTTTTATTCTGAATTTTACGAGCCTTTTCAAAACTACTTTTTGTCATCATTTCATCTCCTAACATTTTATATGATTCTCCAAACAAATCCCACGATTTAACATGTTCAGGATTTAGCTTAACTGCTTCATTAAGACAACTTATCGTTCGTTCGTAATTCTTAATATAATAATTATCAACACTTAAGTTGAACCAAGTTTTGTAGTCCGTTTTACAGATTTTTAGAGATTTTTCAAACATTCTAATAGCATGTAGGCTATTTCCAAGTAGAGAAAATGTTATACCAATTGAGTTTAAATTGATGTAATCATTTGGATTCAAATCATATGATTTATTAAAACATTTCATTGCTTCATTAAGATTTCCCTTATCCATGTGGATTTGGCCTATTCCATTCCAGGGATCAGAATTTCTGATGTTTAAGTTGATCGAATACCTATAACAATCATATGCTCTTTTATGTCTTTGATTTAGAAAGTGATAGTAACCTATTGCATACCAGGTTGGTGAATCATATCTTTTCAGTTTTACGGCTCTAATTAATGAATCTCTTGATTGATCTTTCCTATCAGTATCTAATAAAATCCAAGCTAATTGGAGGTGTGACTGATAATAATTAGGATTTTGTTTGATCGATAAATTTATTACTTCTTCAGCTTTTTGATATTTATTTTGATCATAGAAAAGTTTCGCCAAATTATAACGAGCAAGAAAATCGTTCTGGTTCAATTGAATGGATTTTGCATAACATTCAATAGCATTGTCTTTGAATCCAGTTTTTGAATATGCATTTCCCAAATTTATGTAGGCAAAATCATCTTTCGCGTCTAATTCAATGGCTTTTTTACAGCCGTTTATAGCCGACCTAAAATCACCTATATCAATAAAAAGTCCACCAATATTAACCCAAAGCTGATTTTCACTAGGATTACTATTTATTACATATGACAAATCCTTTCTAGCATCTTTTATATTGTTCATTGCTATAAATACTCGTGCCCTTTCTAATAATGCTGAAAGATCGTTATTATTTGTTTCCAAGTAGTGATTAAAGTCTTCAAGTGATTTATCGAAATTACCAATCAAAAAGTGTGTGATCGCTCTTCCTTTTAATGCACCAATAAATCCATAATCAATTTCTAATACCCGATTATAATCTTCAAGAGATATACTTAATCGATTGCTTATTCGATAGGTTGTTGCTCTATTTGCAAGCGCACTAATGTTTTGCTGATCCCCTTCAAGTATTTTTTTGTAATAGGTATTTGCTTTATTTGAGTAGTCATAGGTATTATTGGTTATCGCAGCTAATAAGGTATAATTCATGCCGATTAACATCAACATATTATTTCGACTAACTATATCTTCCCAATTGGTTGAGATGATGGATTCAAAGAAGGAAATAGATTTATTAAACTCTTTATCATTAAAATATTCATACCCTTTAATAAAGTTTACCAATACATATGGTTTTTTGATGAGTTGGTCAGGGAGATTAAAATTGCTTATTTCGCCCGCATTTAGAATATAGTTATCATAGATATACCCTTTATCATCTTTGCTAAAAGAGGCTTTTCTCTTCATTACAATTGGATCTAAATTGTCCGTAATTGTAATTCTTGCGTGTACTTTCTTATTAGTTATTACATTTCCCCAAATAACAAATTTTGCTTTGATTCTTTTTCCGAACTCTTTTGCTTTAATTTGAGCATCCTTCAAACCATCCTGGGTATTTATAGAGGTTCTAATGTGCTTAATTTCATAATTTAATTCTGGATCTAATTCTTCATGTAGGGTGCTAACCAGATCTAATTGCAGTTCGTTCTCTTTATCTCCATCAAATCCTAAAATCAGTATACCTAGCTCGTTTATAGAAAATGGTGAAATGTCTTCTTTGATTTTTTCGGAGTTTTCATCAACGACATTCTGATAAAGCTTTGGACTCATACTGTGATGTTGCTCAATTGCTAACCTCTTGCCTGTTCTTTCAGGAATTAAGAAGTTATAAATTTCTCTTTCAAGCTCTAAATCATTAATTTTTGAGAATTGAAAACAATCATCGAGAGTTGTATCATCCAAATATCCCTTAATTCCAGCATAACCTAAAAAAACAGCAAAAAAATCTAAGGTCAAGTCATGTGGTCGTTCGGTTGAAGGCTTTTCTCCAATAAAATCTCCAATTGTACCTCTATCTGGTAATAAACTTCTTACAGTAACATTTTTCTGAAATTCAAAAAAATTCAAGTATAAATCACTAACAAAGTGCTTTCTTATTTTTCCTTCAATTAAATTTCTTTGCTCAAAATCTGCCTCTTTTATTACAATTTTTAGAAAGTCAAGTGTTTTTTCTGTTTTTTCAATTATTTTCTTATTCGAACCTGCTATTCCATATTTTCTACTTCGTATAAGTACTCGTAATTCTTTATTGTTCGATATGTCCCAATTAAAACTTGACTTTCCCATAAATATGTGGTTTAAGAAATATGTAAAAGTAAAGAATTCACATGAAAAGGCATCAAGATAACAACAACTTCGAATTTGTTGGTCACGAGAAAAATGATGGTTATCATTCTTTTGAAGGTCAACTTGTAGTAACGAAAGAAGTTCTTGATACTCTCGGAATCAATACTGTTCTAAAAATGCGAAGGCGTATTTTTCAAGTACTTGGTTATAAAGAATTGATATACGGTGAAGAGTATCTAAATAATGAGGAAACAATCGCTCTACCAAGGGAAGTATATTTCAAAAACAAGGTTACTGGTGCTGTTGTGAGTTTCACACATACAGCATTAGAGGAAGTGTTAAACTCTAAAACGGATCTAATATATATAGCAAGACGATATGATGGGAAGTTAGGTTTAAACTATGATCCTGATTATGCAGAAGATATTATTGAACCACCAGTGTTTTTAAAAGAGCTTCTACCTGATAAAGGCGGAAATATACCTTCAAGTGAACAACCAATTGTTGTCAGTTTTCGACCAGATTTGGGTTCAAAAATTTAAAAAAATACTCTTAGTTTTTCTTTTTCACCTTCAATTTTTATCAATGGTACATTTTTGCCTCTAAAAGAGGTGAAACTATCCGATAATTCCCCAGCATGGGGCATATATTCAAGCTAACATTGCGATACACTATAAAACAAAACTGTTATGAAAAATTCAATTCCCTATTTAGTTGAGCTTAAAAAAGATCGTTTTAAATCTGTACTACTAAAACCGATTTTAGAGAATAAGGTTTTAATTAACGGTTGTGATAAAATTTATCGTACGACAGAAAAAAAGGGGAAATTAGCAACTGCCCAAAATATTGAAGCATTTCAAAATGCTTTTGAGTATTTTAATGCTACCCTTTTTAATAATAGTTTACCAACCTGTTTTCTGACTTTTGCCAGAAAGCGTAAGGCTTTAGGTGTATTTTATGATCATCCATGGAAAAAAGGCAGAAATCAAATATCCGAAATTTCATTAAATCCTGACTACCTATCCAGAAAACCTATTGATGTTTTTTCAACACTTGTCCATGAGATGGTTCATTTATGGCAGGCGGTCTATGGCTCACCAGGACATGGAAATTATCACAACAAGCAGTTTTCTATAAAAATGGAGGAAATCGGACTTATTACTTCGAAAACTGGTCATCCTGCTGGTGCACGGATTGGACAACCGATGTCGCATTATATAAAGAAAGGAGGCCACTATTCTCATGTATTCAAAGCAATGCCTAAAGAGTTCCTTTTCCCTTGGACTGATAAAAACAATCTCCGGGAGGTATTTCGTAAAAATGACAACCTCACCAGTACTAAGCGGGCATTAGAGAAGCGTAAGGCAACTTACTATTGTTCGAAATGCTGCGCAAAAGTTTGGGGAAAACCAAAGCTTAAAATTGTGTGTGGTGAATGTATGAAACCTATGAACAGAATTTTCTAATCTTAAGTATGACGTACTTATTAAAGAGATCGGATTCTTATGAGAAAAACAAATTAATACTAAATACTATGAAAGCACGAATTACATCAGATTTATTCACAGCATTTGCAAACCTTTTAATCACTCTAAACATAGCTACAGCTATTGGCATAGTTGTCTTGGTGTTTATGCTAGTTCTCCAGCGTTTGCATGTACTCTAAAGATATAAAACTGGCCGGTTTTAATTATTCAATTATTAATTAAAAATTAATTTATTATGAAAACTTTAATTTCAATTTTTATCGAAAACGGGGGTGTAAATCCAGTTTACACACACGAATCAATTAGAAATCAATTTCTTCCTTTGCTTCTCGAAGGGACATTGTATGGAGGTGAAGAAATTAAACCTGGGACATTGCATGGAGGCGAAGAGATAAAGCCTGGTACTTTGCACAATACAGGGTACTCCCCTGCAACTTACAGAACTAAGGATGGTAATGCCAGCTACAAATTCCGCTTTGTTGATTTGGGAGGGAAATATGAGATTGATATTCTTTCTCAACCCTCATATGTATCAAGGAGTTCAGGGAGTGCTGTATCTCACCGACTTCCTTCTGCAAGAGGAGGGCATAAAATATGCTTATCCAAGGGATTTGAACCAACAACTCTTGATTCAGCAAAAAAGATCTGTATGGAGTGGGCAGAGTTAACCCATACCTATATCAAGACAGGAACGTCAATTGATAAGCAGGTAAAAGAAAACTCTAATCCATTAAGCAAATTATGGGGTGCAATTCTTAATTAGGAACCAAAGGAGGGGGGAAACCCCCTTCTTTTAAAACTTAATGATATGAAAACATTTAAGAATAATGAACACTATATGAAAATTACAAATGATGCCTATTGTCCAATGTTGAACTACATTGGTTCTCGACCTGCTGAATCTGGTGGGGCCTTGTTTGGATATGAGAATGATTATGTAATTCGACGTTTTGTTCCAGATGAACATGCTATTACAACTGGATCATCATATACTATGGATACCGACTTCTTGAACAGAATGATAAAAAAACTTCATACAGAAGAAGGTTTATCCTTATTAGGTATCGTTCATTCTCATCCTAAAGGTCATAAACATCTTAGCCCACCTGACAGGAAATACTTTACTGATTTGCTTAGTTATATGCCAAGAAAAAGGTTCTATACTCCAATTGTCTTTGCGATACCTGATGGGGAGATTAATGTATTTCCTTACTTCTTTGAAAATGGTTCACTAAGCCCACAAAGTGCAAAACTAAAATTCGTTGATGAGGATTACAAAGAAGAAATAGAGGATTCTATTTTTCCTAGTCATTTTAAACAAGGACAGAATAATTCAGTTTTTGTTGTATGCAAAAAGGAAGTTGTTCCTATCAGAGAGCCATCTATGAATAGTACAATGGTGTTCTTTCTGATTGCATCTACTATTTTCTCCGGCTTTGTATTCTATGTTGTCATTACAATTCTTCCATTTTTATTTAATCACCACTAAAAAAATAGTCTTATGAAATTAAAAGATTTTTCCAGAATAGAAGGAGCTGTGGATACACGGTTGCTTCAAAATACACATATTGTCGCAATTGGTGCAGGAGGAGCGTACTGTCTTTATGACTCCTTGGCTCGTTCAGGAATTGGAAAGCTTACTGTCCTTGACTTTGATGAAGTAGAGGAGGCAAATATTGTCCGCCAAGGGTATGAATCGCATCAAATAGGATGTAAAAAGGTTGAAGCTCTGGGTGAACATTTGAAGCTTGTTAACACTGGAACAGAGTATCGGGGAATTACCAAAAACTTCCTTAATATGAATCAAAAAGAATTGGATGAGGTTTTCGCCAATGCTGATTTATTTCTCTTTTTAACCGATTCATTCGAAGCACAAAGTTTCGGGAACGTATTGGCATTGCATTATCAAAAACCTGCCATTTGGGCTGGATTTTATGAGAAATCTCAATGTGCTGAGATCGTGTTTTATATTCCTGGAGTAACGCCCGCTTGTTTTCGGTGTGCCGTTAGTCCAAGGTATGAAGCACAAGAAATTGCCAATGAAGAAATTCAAGTAAGCTCTCATTGTAATACCATTTTTCACAGCCAAAATCTTGATTCTTATGTCGGTTTTATAGCACTTGCAATTTTACACAATGATACAAAGGGCTATGAATTCTCTAATTGGTTTGGCTCTTTCTGGGATAGAAGTTTAATTCAGATAAAAGTTCATCCTGATTATGGCACTGAAGAAGGAAGTTTGTTTCAAAGGGTTTTTGAGCCAACAAATGGCAGGGCATTTTCATTTAATGCAATATGGCAAAAAATTGAACATGAAATTCCTCCGAAGTATCAGCCATGCCCTGATTGTACATCTTCTCCTATCTCTATTTCCAGATTTAATAAATCAACTGATAAATAGTATTTCTTATGGAAGATCAATTTCTAATATTAAAGAAGGAGGATTTAGAAGTGCTTTTTACTGAGATACTTCAAAAAATCCATCCCAAGGAGCCTGACAGATTTGTAACGGCTGAAACTGCGAAATCAATTTTAAAGTGTGGAAATACAACGCTTTATCATTTGAGAACTAAAGGAGAAATTTCCTTTGTACAAAATGAGGATCACAAAAAGCTCATCGTATACGACCGTAATTCACTGATTTCTTATATGGAACGTAATCTTAAAAAAGGATGGATATGAAAACACAAGAAAACTTTAAAATGGTGGATCTTATGAAGTACACCAATGCTTTTAATCTTGGTTGGAGATTTTCTCGCTATGAAAAAAGCACTCGAATGATCGAAGTTATTAAGAATATTCATGCTCATAATAAAGGTGATAGCTTTTGCGAGGGATTACTTAATGGTTTTGATGCTGGGCGTTCTAAGACTTCTGATAAGGAAAAAAGAATATCAGAACTGGATATAATTTTTTCCAAAAAAGAAAAGGAAAACGAAAAGGATTTGGAACGTTAATTTTTATTTCGGCAAATGGGGGTTGTGTTGTATAACACACCTCCATTTTTAATCATTTAATCATGAAATTAATTACAAAAGATATAGAAAACAGGTTTGCAAAAATTGGATACCAGGACAATGAAATTGATCCGGTGGTTGTTGCAAAATTCTTTAATCCCTGTGGTGCTGGTACATGGTATGCTACTGAATATAATGCAGATCGTAAAATATGTTTTGGATATGTCACCGGACTTGGGTTTGATGAATGGGGCGATTTCAGTATTGAAGAAATGGAATCCATCAAATGCCCTCCTCTCAATCTACCCATTGAAAGAGATATGTACTTCGGAGAAAAGAAAATTTCTGAAACCTGTCCTGAACTGAAAGAAAGTATTGATAGACGCAAACAATTGAGAGAATTAGAGCAAAAAGGCGATTTGTCAGATACTCATGAACCTGAACGATAAAAACCAGAATTGCATGAAATTTTATAAATACTTAGTAGAGAAAGGCTTATTACACATACTGGAAGGTTCTCCTGAAGAGATTGATGAAACACGTAAAGAATTTCAAAAAGAAAACAGGAAGCAATATTTGAAAGAGTATCACAAAGAAAGAATCCATAGAGTAATAATCTTTTCCAAAGAAGAATTTGCGGTACTTAAAAAGGGTAGCAAGAATCATAAACTCCCGTTTGCTACTTATGTGAGGCAGTGCGCTCTTAATTATCAATCAAGGGGATTCATTATTCCTGATGAGAAAGAAGTGAGGCAAATTCTTGTTTTGCTTAAGCGATACGGAGTCCTACTTAATCAAATAGCCTATATAGTTAATTCCCAGAAGCATGCTAATCCTGAGATACTTAATAAGGTTCAGGAGAATTTCATTTCACTTGAAAAAGAACTTAGAAATATCATTGAAGAACCGATAATAATAGAGGATTTTATTTTAGACCTGATCATAAATGACCCTTCTTACATAGATAAAATCTTAGCAATTATTAATACCCAAAGATCATGATTGTAAAATCTCTAAGACATACTTCCCCTTCATTTGACTACATAGTTGAATATTTCAATGAGGGAATGCCCAAGAATCCAGATTTACGCTGGGCATTGTTTCACAATTTGAGTAGAGGGATCGATAATCATTCTATAATTCAGGAGTTTGAAGATAATTCAAAATACCTCAAACAAAGGTCTGGACTAGAGCGAAAAAAGACGATTAAATATCACGAAATATTAGGTTTTAGTAAGGAAAGCACTATTTATCTGACTACAGAAAAACTTAAACAGTTGGCGTTGGAATACATTCGCCTTCGTGATCCGGATAATGCATCGATTGCCCTTTGTGTTCCACATATTGAAAAAGACAAACATGTTCATCTGCACCTACTATTTTCAAGTAATCATATTGGGAGTAATAAGGCTTCTGATATGCGAATGGATAATGCAACATATTATCAGATTAGAAGGGAGATAGAGCGGTATATGCTACGACATTACCCTGAACTACATCACAGTGTTGTTTATCTTAATGACAAAGAGATTGAGAAGTTGATACCAAAGGAGTATCAAGAGCAAAGAAGTCTAAAAGAATCAAAATCATCAAAAGATTTTGGTAAACAGCCAAAGAAAAAACAGATTGCCGAGACAATACAAATATTGCTTGATAAAAGCACTTCACTGGTCAGTTTTTCAGAAAGTATTAATCAGAAAGAAGGGTTTAAAACTTATTCAAGAAAGGGAAAACTAACAGGAATCATAAAAGACGGTAAAAAATATCGTTTTACTACGCTTGGTATTCAGCTTTTACCTGAAAATCTTAAAGTACTGGAAAGAATGGATGAACTGAAAGAGCTTGAAAAAAATCAACAATCGAAACAGGAAAAAGATTTGGAGCGATAAACAAATATTGAAACATCTATTTCATCATTAAAACCATTGTATTATGAACAGCTTATTTTCGCATTCACATATAAACAAATCAGCAAAATTCCTGACAGGAATAGATAAGTATAATCTTATCAACCGATTTAATACCGGATTAACTTTAGATGGGAGTTACAACAAAATTTCTCTTAAAAGATCTTTACAACATGCTTTGGTAATTTCCCCTTCTGGGGCAGGCAAAACGACATCATACGTCGTCCCAAACCTTCTAAGACTAAAAAATTCTTCAGCAATTGTACTTGATCCCAGTCAGGAGATTTACAACCTATGTGGAACATATTTGTCCCGCAAATTTAATGTAAAAGTTCTCAATGTTACTGATCTAAACATCAGTGAAAGATGGAATCCTTTGGAAAAAGGGATACAAAATCCTGAGGATATAAAAATGATATCAGAATCTATTATTACCAGTGCTTACCCTAATTCTCGTGGAAGTGAAAAATTCTGGGAGGATGGAGCAAGATCCCTAATAAACGTTTTAATCAATGGAGTAAAAAATGATCCAAAAAAACGAAATCTTGCATATGTATATCAGCTTCTAAACCGATTCAATAACGATCAGGATACAATTAACCAATTGCTATCAGAAAACTTATCAGAAGAGAACTGGCTTGAATATAAAGGGCTTATTTCACAACCTGAGAAAATATTTGGTAGCCATGTAGCTACAGCGAAGATAAGTTTGAGTTCGCTTTCTTCCCCTGTTTTGTCTGAGCTTACTTCAAAAAGTACAATTGATTTCTCAACATTCAGGCAAACACCATCAATTCTATTTGTGGTTGTACCAGAACATCAGGTTAAATATTATTCTTTCTTTTTGGCTCTATTATACCGAGAACTTTTTGAAACATTTATGGAAATGCCCAGAAGGGGTGATTTACCCATTTTCATGTTGTTAGACGAAGTTGGGAACACCCTTGTTCCAGGGTTGCCAGGATACATCTCTACGATACGTAAGAGGCTTGTTTCAGTAAGTTTGATAATACAGAGCACCAGACAGCTTTACAGCCTTTATAAGGACGATGCAGACGTTATCATGGAGAATACACTCAATCACATTTATTTCCCCGGGTTGAGTCTTGAAACTTGTCAAAAGCTGAGTGCAAAAATTGGTAATAAACCAATAAATCAAAATAATTACTGGCTTCCAACAGATAAAAAGGATTTCGGGAGAGAACCCTTAATCTCAGCCGAATCGTTAAGAACACTTAAAGACAATCGGGCAATTTACTTATACGGGAATTTACCTCCGGTTATGCTTCGACTAACTCCTTGGTATAAATCTTATTCTTTAAAAAGAAGAGTAAAGAAAGGAGGCAGGTTTTGGGTCTTTTAATAAGTCTTTTTTTAACAATCGGATTGCCACTTTTAATCTTTAAAAAGGAATGGTTTTATACTTCTTTAAAATGGCTATATAAAAATAGTTTAAGCTTCATTCGATTTCTTTTCTTCAAAGTCTTAAAAACCATTGGCTGGATATTCATTAGAATTATCCACTGGATTTTTTGGTTTATATGGGAACTTATACTATTTGTTGGTCGAGCATTTGGGGTATTATTCCAAATGCTATTTTCACGATAAGTGAAAATAAAAGGGATTTTAAGGTCTCCTTAACAAGCCACCGGAGGTGGGCGAAATCTATATGGAACTGTTAGGGTCGATATTGATTTTGCGTACTTGCTCAGCAAAGATTACGCAGTTTTCTTTGCTTTCCTGAGGGTACGAAGGAATTCCATATTAATGCGAAGCATTAAATCCCTTTGTTGTCGATAGACAACAGCTTGTGGATGAATCACAACATTGCTTAAGTTAAATCCGTAAGCCACCAATTCAGGATTTTGAAAAGATTTCCAAAAGGAAACGGAATAAATAGTGAATGGAGAAATTAGCATGTGTTATTGAGTGTTTTCAAAATGGTACTATCGGAGGAACGGAGATAGTTTCTTTTTGAAAAATGGCTTGTGCGGTGGCTAAAATCAACTCTTGATAATTTCGTAAAGAACGGTTTATGCCGTAGTCTTTTGGAAACCCGGAGGGCTTGTCTTTTTAAAATGGATGTACCTTTGTGAAGGATTTGATTTTATAAATTACTTCTTAAAGAACTAACATATTCTCGCAGAGTAGGTGTGGTTTTAATAACTACAATGGATTTACACGCACGACTGATTGATACATATAGATTTTTATTGGTAAATGAAGTTGGATCAACAATAATTACATGATCAAATTCCAATCCTTTAGTTAGTAGAGTATTTCCAATAACTCTTTTAAAATTTCGACCTACAAATGAAATTTTTTGCCGAATTAAATAGCCAGATTCCTCAAGAGATATACTATCATTGGTAAGATGCTTTCTTAGTGCCTCCTTTGCTGAATACCATAATTCACGGCGATATTTCTTTATTGATTTTGATTCAATGAAATCCATTAATTTAAGTATCTTTCTAATTGCTGTTTGAGGGGACTTGTCTTCATAGATATCCAACAAAAGGAAATAAACCATTTTATTATCTTCTCCCATTCTATTTCCTTTGAGTCTCAGTTCATCAATACTTGAGGTTGGATATAGACTGAGTTTGCTTTTTATAGAATTCGGTAAAGCAGGAGATCCTGTCATGCATGCCTTTGCTAAATCATCTCGTATTAAAGAATATAGTGATACAGGGCTACGTCTAAAGCTATTTAGGAAAATATCCAGTTTTTGTAGGTAACTGATAACTTTTTTAGCATCCATTCTGTCTATGGATTGTAAGGTTCTATACATTTTTCCTGCAATTGCATGGTGCAAATCAGATCGCTCGGGAAGATTTGGGATTAATGCTAATACAGAACCTTTATCAGGGATATTACCACTTATTTTAGTTGCTATATCTGGGATAATTCTTTCCGTTTCTGTCGCAAGTGTGTGTACACTTATGTGTGTTGGTAATGCATCAAAATCAATTTCATATGCTTTATTTCCTTTTAATTTTTCTCTAGCATCAGAAATCCAAAAGCCTAATTCTTCATTACCCGAGTTCGTCCACCTATAAGGAATATTTAAATTTATAACTTCGTTTATTTGAAAGTTTGTACATAGGTCTAAATCCCAAGAAAAACCATCAGAATTAAAATCAAAAATACCTTGCATGGGATCACCAAATGCCAAACAATCAATTTCTTCAGATAGCTTCAAAACTAATTCATGTTGCGTTTTGGAACAGTCCTGATATTCATCAACAATTAGTAATGCATAACGTGTCTTCAAAAATATTTTAAGGTCAGATTTACTAAAAACCTTAATTGCTCCTATTTGGGCTTGCTTGTAATTAATTGATGAATAATCTTGAATATTTTTTGGAATTCCTGATGTAGTTGGGTAATACCTCGAATATTTTAGACAAAAAGCATCGATTGTTAAAAGGTCATATTTACAAGATTGAACATGTTTTAATTTTAATCTTTTTCTAAGGGTATTAACACCAGCATTTGTATGGGTGAGAATTAAAATCCTATTTTTTCCAGTGTAATTGGAAACTTCCAGAGCAATTGCTTCGGTTTTTCCATGTCCAGCAGGTGCTTCTACATATTCCCGTTTTGGCAAATTAGTCATAAATCCAATTTTCTATATCAGTAATGGTTTTTCTAAAACCTGATGATTCAGGAAAACTACTCCAATGACCTAATATGGTTTCACCTAGTTCTTCGGCAAAATCAATTGTTCTAAACATTCCTTCTACAGTACCACTAGGAGTTTTCCTATTCGAATCATGAAATTTCTGTTCAATGGCGTCCACGGTGAATGAATCATAAGTATCTTCCTTTTCTATGTGTGTTTCTGATTCGGTCTTATTTGAATTATAAAGGTCAACTAGAGTATCTTGAAGATCCTTTGGAGATTCTGTGAATACTATTTTTTCGGTTCTGAACCCTTGAGGGTATTGAAAAATTTGTATGCCAAGTTCGTCCGCTTTTGCTGATATTTTGGGGTCAGCTAAATCGTTATCCTTATAAACACAAAGATCATAATTCATATCTATGAATCTCTTCATATATTTATGCATCTCGCTACCATTTCCATTAAATAATACTACACCTAATTGTTCAGGTGGGTTTTTACGATTTTCTGATTTAGCCCAATATCTTCCAAAAGCTTTTAATAAACCAAATTCTGTTTTTCCTTCACATATGACAATTTTTTTTGCGAATAAAGATTCAGAATGTTTGCGAACAGTAGACAAACATTCTTCGGATATTCTATGCACTTTTATTTCGCCATTAGGATTATTTCTAACAATATAGAGTCCCTCTTTAGTTCCAAGTTCTTCAATAGTAATGGGTGAATGAGTCGTTAGGAAAGTTTGAAATTTAGAATCTTTTGAGTCCTTCAAAAAAGAAGAAATAATATAGCGTAATCTATGTGGTTCTAAACTATTTTCAATTTCATCAAAAACAATAAATCCACCATCGTGATCATCTTCTTTTGATTTATTAATTAAGTATTTTCCAATTGCCAGTGACGCGATTTTTTTACTGCCATCTCCTAACATATACAGAGGGATAATTCCTCTATGTAAACAAATAGCTTCTGCTGAAAAAATATCTACATTGGGAGAAAAATTATCATGACCAACCGCAAGGGAGCGAGCAATACTTTCTATTTCCGATGCTTGATCTTTTATCTCTTGTGGAAGAGAGTCTTTATCAAATCCTTCTCTGGCATTTCTACCCACTTCAACAAGTTTTGATTTAATTTCTTGCCTTTTTTCTTTTGAAATTGATTTAAGTAGGGGAGAATCGTACTTCCAGTGAAAAATATTTTTTGCATCTTTATCTAAGCGTACTAAGTTCAATAGCTTTCTTACGGATACTGGTAATCTATCATCTTCATCAATATTCCCTTCACTATCAGCTATTCCCCAAAATGGATCTAAATCGCCATTTATATGCAAAACAGCAGTTACAACGAGCTCATCACCATCTTGTTTGTTTTCAAGATTCCTAAATTCACCATTCTTGAAGTAACGATAATTTGCTACAAGCTCGTCCAAAAGTTGACTAGGTAGGTTTCCAATTGTGATTTCTATATTTATTTCATTAGTTGGATCGCATTCATAAAAATCCGAATCTTCAACTGGTAAATTCCATTTGGGAGTTAACGTATATTCAATTGCTTTTAAAATACTGCTCTTTGCTGAATCTCCATGCCCCAGTAGACAAATCAGAGAATCATCCGGATTTAGAACCCAATCAAGATTTTTAATCCCTCTAAAGTTTTGAATAATAACTTTTTTAATTTTCATAAAAATATGTTTTCATTAGTGAGGAGTTTTTTTGCTTTCATGCTTGAATTGTTTTAGGGCTTTCTCTTTATCCTTCAATTGTAAGTTCAATTCAACCTTTTTTTTGTATTGCCTACTTCTCTTTATTTGCAGTTTTAACTGTTCAATTTCCTTTTCCAAGCCATGCTTTTTTTGATGACATTCAACAATTTCCTGTATTGATCTTGAACTATCTTCCGTTTTTCCTGTGAGTTGTAAGATAAAATCTTTGTGAACGTGATCAAGACTGATTTTTAAATTTAAGGAATAAGACGTTTTTGTTATTAACCCCCATTTTGATTTAAATAACCAATCTATAATTGTGTTGTCTGGATTTGTAGGATGTGGATGCTTACTTGAAGTAGCAAAATACACCTGATCTTCAAATTGAATACTAAAAATGATTGGGGATGGTATTGCCCTGTCTATAATCTCAAGAATTTGAGGGATTTCTTCAAATACTTTTAGTTCTATTTTAAAAACCTGAATCTCTGATACCTCAATGGTTTTTAGATTAGTAGTTTTGTTTGATAACTTATGTGTCCAGGTAATACGTGATACCTTGTCTACAAATAGCTTCTTCTGCTTTGTGTTAGTGTAGGTGTCAAAAGTGTTTTTGGGTACTACACGATTAACCTTGGTATTTATAGGTAAGTTAAAAATCTCCATCTACCGAACAATTAAAAATGAGACTAACTTAAAATCTTCAATTCCCTTAATCTTATCCTGAAGTGCTGTTGTGCCTCCAGATTTAAATAAACTTAAGATTTCTTTTTCTTCTTCGGTATCTAGGATAGTACCGATACTTTTTTTGAGTAATTCTGAATATTTATCCATTTCATAGTAATCATCTGTTTCTTCCTTAAGTTTGCTACATAGGTCTATAATTGGTGAATCTTGACCTTTACAGAGCATTCGCATAGCATCCATTATTTTTTTAGATTCAACATGATTTAATACAAGTTCTCCTGAGTTTTTTATATAGACTAAATAATAAGGGTGCAGCCTATTAAGTTTGTTAATGTTTACGTCTGAATTTACGTTTTTCAACACAAAAATCACACCTGGTTGTAATATCTCATTTGATTTTACAACAGCATGTAAGCCTTCTGGAATATTATTCAATTCACCATATTCTTTAATATAATTAGATAGATCAATACGAAAATCATTCAATCCCAAATCAGTAATGCTAACTCCCTCGCGTAAGTCTTCGAGGTCTATTACTTCTTCTTGTAATCTCTTGAGTTGAATTTT
>Ga0307991_1001391_pt1 | contig 16876 bp, 11 predicted proteins | sample EllFjometagen131_FD_203146 | JGI IMG/M metagenome (GOLD analysis project Ga0307991, IMG submission 203146) | Marine microbial communities from Ellis Fjord, Antarctic Ocean - #131 | ecosystem: Environmental > Aquatic > Marine > Unclassified | place: Southern Ocean | collected 2014-10-08
TTGTATAGAGAAACAGAATTCAGTTTAAAATTATTAAAAAACAAATATCAATCTATGACAATAAATATGGAAGATGATGTAGTAAAATTAGGAAATAGTCAGGAAGTTTACAGAGCAATTTATCATAACAAAATATTAAAGTCAAATTTTCCAAAATATAATAAGGAAAAAGGTTATTTTTACTATTCTTATAAAGAGATAACCCCAAAATCAAAAAAAATATATTATATAAATTTAGCTAGAAATTTAAAATTAAATCTATATGGAACAAATACTTATGGAGATAATACTTCTATATTGTCAATTTTAGATGAAAAAGGAGATTTATTAGGTGAAACACGTGGACTAGAAATATCCAAAGATTTTAGTGCAAGGAATCAAGAATATTTTAGAAAAAAGTTATTGAGAAAAGATGAAATATTCAAACAAAACAAGTTAAAATTACATACAATTAGTTATATAGAATCACGAAAAACATTGTCAATAATAGCGGGAGCACTTGTTGGATACAATAGATTGATTTCTGATCCAAAAGGAGCAATTGTTTTAACAAGAAAAATAGATAAGACTTTTTTAGATAATATTCTAAGAGAGGTAGGAATAAATGAGCAATCAAGAATCTTTTTTTTAAATAAACAAAAATATATAATTGGGAAATTAGAAGTAAATAAAGGTTATAAAATATTAGATGATTATATGTTTGAAAAAATCAAAAAAAATGGACCAAATTATTATACAGAAGAAAATATAATAAATGGAGAAGAATATTATATTTCATATTATCCATTATATGGTATACAAGGAGATTTGATTACAATTTTGGGAGTGGCATCATCAAAAAAGCAGTTAAGAGATATAAAATTAATGACATTTTCCTTGATTGGGGGAATAACTTTTTTGATAATTTTAATTAGCACTTCATTATATGGGAAATTATTAGAAAAAGTTGTACGTCCTTTATATGAAATTATTGATATTTCCAAAAAAGTTACGTTAGGTGATTATGAAGTAAAGTTAAATATGGAGGGTGAAGGAGAAATAAAAATATTAAATCAAGCATATAAAAATATGATTGATCAAATAAAAGAAACCCAATATTCTTTGAAAAATAAAAATGCGAGATTAAGTAAAAATGTAAAGATATTAAATATTATTGAAAAAATATCATCAATAATTTATACAGAAAAAGATATAACAAAGGTTTTATATTATGTGTTAGCAACATTAGTTTCAGCAAAAGCATTAAACTACAGTAGAGCTTTATATTTTGAATATGATGAAAATAAAAAAATGCTATTAGGAAAGTTAGCAACAACCAATCTGAATTTAATAAAAGAAAATGAAGAAACAGATGAAACATATGAAGAATTTATAAATGATTTACAAAAAAGTTGGAAATATGTAAATAAAGATTTAGAAAAAATGATTGATGGATTAAAGATAAAATGCAAATATAATATTTTAGCAAAAGCAATGTTAAAAAAAGAAATAAGATATTATAATGAAGAAGGAAAGAAATATGAATGGGGATCAGATAAATTAGCAAATTTAGGTTTGAAAAATTTTATGATAATGCCTATTAGTTATAGTGATACAAAATATGGATGTATTATTGTTGATAACTATCGAGTTAAAAAAAGGATAACAATAGAAGAAGTAGAAATGTTAGGTATTTTTGCAAATACACTTTCAGCTTATATAAAGAATATGAAATTAGAAGAAGAAAATCTAAAAAAAGAAAGACTATCGGCAATAGGAAAATTAGCGAGTTCGGTTGTTCACGAAATAAGAACTCCTTTAGTAGGAATAAAAGGTTTTGCAGATATACTAAATCAAAAATATAGAGAAGATGAAAAAGCTAGAAAATATACAGGTTTTATTAAAAGTGAAGCAGATAGATTAAATAATTTGGCTACTGATTTACTAGATTATTCTAAAGATAATAATTATTTACTTGAAAAAGTAGAAATAAATGATATAATAGAAAGAAGTTTGGATGTTTTAATAAATAGCAAAATATTAGTTAAAGAAAATATAGAGACTATTTTGGAAAAACCAGTATTTGTTTATGGTAACAAATCAAAATTAGAGCAAGTATTTATTAATTTAATAAAAAATAGTATTGAATCAATAAGTTCTGAGATTGGGAATATAAGAATAACTACAAAACAAAAGGAAGATCATCTTGAGGTGGAAATAAAAGATAATGGAAGTGGAATACCAAAAGAAAAATTGACAAAAATATTTGAACCTTTTGTGACAACAAAGATACAGGGAACTGGGTTAGGATTGTCAATTGTAAAAGAAATAATTGCAAAGCATAATGGAGAAATAAAAGTGAAATCAAAATTGAAACAAGGAACAGAAATTCAAATATTGTTAGATATTTATGAGGAGGAAGAAAATGACAGAAGAAGTTGATTATGGAAAAACTTTAAATTTACCAAAAACTAAATTTAAAATGAAGGCAAGTTTACCAAATAAAGAACCACAAATGTTAAAAGAATGGGAAAAAGGTAATATTTATCAAAAAAGTTTAGAAAACAGAGATAAAGATTTTATATTGCATGATGGACCACCATATGCAAATGGAAATATTCATATAGGACATGCTTTAAACAAAGTATTAAAAGATATAATTTTAAAGTATAAAAGATTGAGAGGATATAATGCACCATATGTTCCAGGATGGGATACTCATGGATTACCAATTGAATTGAAAGTTTTTGAAAAATTGGGAGAAAAAGCAAAAACAATGACAGAACTTGAAATTAGAGAAAAATGTAAAAATTACGCTTTAAATTTTGTAAATAAGCAAAAAGAAGAATTTAAAAGATTAGGTATTTTAGGAGAATGGGATAAACCGTATCTTACTTTAAATCCAGAATATGAAGCAAAACAATTAGAAGTGTTTGCTGATTTATATGAAAACGGATATATTTTTAAAGGATTAAAACCAATTCATTGGTGTTCTAATTGTCAAACAGCATTAGCGGAAGCTGAAATAGAATATGAAGATCATAAATCTCCATCTATTTTTGTAAGATTTGAATTTAATAGTAATGTAAATGAGAAATTTGAATTAGGATTAGGAGAGGATGAAAAAGTTTATACAGTTATATGGACAACAACTCCTTGGACTATTCCTGCCAATGTAGGAATTGCAGTTCATCCTGATTTTGAATATGTTTTTATAAAAACAGAAAAAGGTATTTTACTTTTAGCTAAAGAATTATTAGAATCAGCATTACCAGAAATGGGAATAGAAAAATATGAAATAATAAAAGAAATAAAAGGATCTGAATTAGAAAGATTAACTTGTCAGCATCCATTTTTAGATAGAGAGTCATTAATTATATTAGGGACACACGTAACGTTAGAAGCAGGAACAGGATGTGTACATACGGCTCCTGGACACGGTCAAGAAGATTACATAGCGGGAACAAGATATAAGTTGCCAGTAATATCTCCAATAGATAATAAAGGGCATTTAACAGAAGAGGCAGGAGAAGAATTTGCAGGACAGTTTTATTTAAAAGCAAATAAATCTATTGTTAAAAAATTAGAAGAAACAGGACATTTATTAAAATTAAAAGAAATAACACATTCGTATCCACATTGTTGGAGATGTAAAAAACCAGTAATATTCAGAGCAACGGAACAATGGTTTGTAAGAGCAGAGGGAAGTGATTTAAGAGAAAAAGCTATGAAATCACTTGAAAACGTTGAGTTTATACCAGCTTGGGGAAGAAAAAGAATGGAAACAATGCTAGTAAATAGACCTGATTGGTGTATTTCTAGACAGAGAATATGGGGAGTACCAATTCCAGTATTTTATTGTGAAGATTGTAATCAAGCAATAGTATCAAAAGAAATAGTAATGAAGGTTGCAGAAGTTGTCAAAAAAGAAGGAACAAGTGCTTGGTTAAAATATACACCAGAAGAATTAATAGGAGATTTAGCTAAATGTCCTAAATGTGGTGGAACTCATTTAAGAAAAGAAACTAATATTATGGATGTTTGGTTTGATTCTGGTTCAAGTCATAGATCAGTATTAGAAGTAAGAGAAAATTTAAAATGGCCTGCAGATTTGTATTTAGAAGGAAGTGATCAACATAGAGGATGGTTCCAAACTTCATTATTAACTTCTGTTGGGACAAAAGGATCAGCACCTTATAAAAAAATATTGACTCATGGTTTTGTTAATGATGGAAATGGTAAAAAGATGAGTAAGTCAAAAGGAAATGTTGTATCACCACAAGAGATAGTAAAAGAATATGGAGCAGATATTTTAAGATTGTGGACAGCATCAGTAGATTATAGAGAAGATATTAAAATGTCAGACAATATATTAAAACAAATGTCAGAATCATATAGAAGAATTAGAAATACAGCAAGATATATATTAGGGAATATTAATGAATTTGATCCAAAAAAGGATATAGTTCATTATGACGAAATGTTAGAAATTGATAAATGGGCATTACATAAACTAGAAAAATTAAAAAGAAAAGTTACAGAAAATTATGAAAAATATGAATTCTATAATTTATTCTATGATATTCATTATTTTGCATCTGTTGAAATGAGTGCATTTTATTTAGATATATTAAAAGATAGATTATATGTGTTACCAAAAGGATCGTCAGCTCGAAGATCAGCTCAAACTGTAATGCAAGAAATATTAATATCGTTAACTAAAATGATATCACCAGTATTGTCATTTACAGCAGAAGAAATTTGGCAAAAATTACCAGCAGAATTAAAAGAAACGGAAAGTGTATTGTTGGCTGATTGGATAGAAGAAAGAGATGAATTTATTGATGAAGAATTAGCTACTAAATGGGAAAAAATAATGAAGTTAAGAGGAACAATAAATAAAAAATTAGAAGAAGCTAGAGTTGAAAAAATAATTGGACATTCGCTTAATGCAGAAGTAGTAATATATGCGAAAGAGGAAGAAAAAGCGTTTATCAATGAATATGCTAAAGAATGGGAAAGCATATTAATAGTTTCAAAAGTAACTATTTTAGAAGAAGAAAAAGAAGGTATGACAGAATTAGAAGGAAATGCAAATATCTTAGTTAAAGTAGAAAAAGCACCAGGTGAAAAATGTGAAAGATGTTGGAAATATTCAGAAACAGTAGGAGAAAATGAAGAACATCCTACACTATGTGCTAGATGTAGTAAAATAGTTTCGGAATTAGAAGAAATAAAATAAAATTAAAAAAGGGTGAGTAAAGCTCACCCTACTAAATTCATTTAGAAAAGAGGAAAAAGATGATATTAAATTTTATTATAATATCAATTATTATAATTATAGACCAAATTTCAAAATTTTTAATTGAAAAAAAATTTATCGACATAAATACAATACCAGTTATTAAAGATTTTTTTCATTTAACATATGTTAAAAATAGAGGTGTTGCATTTGGTTTTTTTTATGGACATGTATATATTTTTGTATTTATAGCTTTAGTTGCAATAATAGGGATGATTTTATATTTGCATAAAAAAAATGAAGAACATTCTATATATTCTAGAGTAGGATTTATATTTATTTTAGGTGGAGCAATTGGGAATTTGATTGACAGAGCTTTTAGAGGATATGTAGTAGATTTTATAGATTTTAGAGGTATTTGGCCTTATATTTTTAATGTAGCAGATGTAGCTATAAATATAGGAGTAATATTAATATTGCTAGAGTATTTTGTAGAGAAAGAAAAAATAAGCAAGGAGGAAAAATAATAATGACATTTCAAGATATGATATTTACATTACAAAAATTTTGGCATAATAAAGGATGTATTCTTGGGAATCCATATGATATAGAAACAGGAGCAGGAACATTTAATCCAAATACTTTTTTGAAGTCACTAGGACCAGAACCATGGAATGTGGCGTATTTAGAACCATCAAGAAGACCGAAAGATGGAAGATATGGAGAAAATCCAAATAGAGTTTATCAACATCATCAATTTCAGGTTATGATGAAACCATCGCCTGAAAATATACAAGATTTGTATTTAGAAAGTTTAAAAGAATTAGGAATAGATCCTCAAAAACATGATATTAGATTTGTAGAAGATGATTGGGAATCACCAACATTGGGAGCTTGGGGATTAGGTTGGGAAGTTTGGTTAGATGGAATGGAAATAACTCAATTTACATATTTTCAGCAAGTTGGAGGATTAGAATTGGATATTATTCCTGTAGAAATAACATATGGTTTAGAAAGAATAGCGTTATATATACAAGAAAAAGAAAACGTATATGATTTGGAATGGACAGAAGGAGTCACATATGGAGAAATTAGACTTCAATATGAAAAGGAATTTTCGGAATATAGTTTTAAAATAGCGGATTTAGATATGCATTTTGATATATACGACAAATATGAAAAAGAAGCAAAATTAGCTTTGGAACATGAATTAGTTTTACCTGCATATGATTATGTATTAAAATGTTCTCATACATTTAATGTCTTAGATTCAAGAGGAGCAATAAGTGTGACAGAAAGAATGTCTTATATTTTAAGAATAAGAGATTTAGCTAAACGATGTGCAGAAATATTTGTAGAAAAAAGAAAACAGATGGGATATCCATTGTTAAAAAAATAGATTTAGAAAAAAAATTTAGAAAAGGTACGGAAGGAGAAAGATTGTGGAGATTTTATTAGAGATAGGAATGGAAGAGTTACCAGCAAGGTTTTTAAATTCAACATTAAATAAAATAGAAAAAAATATAAAAAAGAAATTAGAAACAGAGAGAATTAAATATGATGGAATAAAAACATATGGAACTCCAAGAAGGTTAGTTTTGCATATAAATAATGTAGATGAGAAGCAAGAAGATTTAAGTCAAACTAGCATAGGGCCTGCAAAGCGTATTGCTTATGATCATTCAGGAGAACCAACAAAAGCTGCGATTGGATTTGCAAAATCACAAGGTGCAGAAATAACTGATTTAGAATTAATTAAAAATAAAAGAGGTGAATATTTAGCTTTTTCAAAATTTGAAGAAGGAAAGAAAACTGGAGATATTTTACCAAGGATATTGAAAGAAACTATTTTAGATATTGACTTTCCTAAGACAATGAGATGGGGAACTAAAAAAATAAAATTTGCAAGACCTTTAAGATGGATTTTGGCATTAGCAAATGATAAAATAGTAGAATTTGAAATAGAAGGAATAAAAACAGAAGCAATTAGTTATGGACATAGATTTTTTGGAAGTAAAACATTTGAAGTAGATACCATTAGAGATTATTTTCAAAAAGTAGAAGATAATTATGTTATAATAGATATACAAAAAAGAAAGCAAAGAATCATAGATGCTATAGAAGGAAGATGTTCTAAAGTAGGAGAAAAAGTTTTAATAACTGATGAGTTATTAAATGAAGTTACAAATTTGGTAGAGTACCCTTATCCAATAGTAGGTACTTTTAATGCAGAATTTTTAGAAGTTCCTCAGGAAGTATTAATAATAACAATGCAAAAGCATCAAAAATATTTTCCTGTTTTAGATACAGATGGAAAATTATTACCAAAATTTGTAGTAGTTAGAAATGGAATAGATTTTTCTGAAAATGTCAAAAAAGGAAATGAGAAAGTTTTAACTGCAAGATTAGCAGATGCAAGATTTTTTTATCATGAAGATTTAAAAATTGATTTAGAAGATTTAATTGAAAAATTAAAAAAAGTTGTTTTTCAAAAGGACTTAGGAACAATTTATAATAAAATAAAAAGAAGTCAAATTATTGCACATAAAATATGCAATTCTTTAAATATAGAAGAAGCCAAAAAAGCTGATGTAAAAAGAACAATAGATTTATCAAAAATAGATTTAGTTACAAATATAATTTCTGAAAAAGAATATACTAAGTTACAAGGATTTATGGGAATGGATTATGCTTCAAAAGCAGGAGAAAAAGAGGATGTTGCAAAAGGAATATTTGAACATTATCTTCCAAGATATCCAGGAGATATTCTTCCAAAAACAATGGAAGGAATAATAGCTGGAATATCAGATAAAATAGATACAATAGTAGGGTGTTTTGGAATTAATTTGATTCCATCTGGATCAGAAGATCCATATGCTTTAAGAAGAGCTGCGATGGGAATAGTTAGTGTGATTTTAGACAGTTATTTAGATATATCATTATATGATTTAATTGAGTGGTCATTAAAAATATATGAAGAAAAAGGAATACTTAAAAGAGATAGAGATGAAGTCAAAAAAGATGTATTAGAGTTTTTTAAAGCTAGAATCAAAAAAGTTAATATTGATAAAGGCTATAGAAAAGATATTGTTGATGCTGTTATTTCTGTTGACTATGAAAATCTATTAGACTTGGAAGAGAAAATAAAAACATTAGAAAAAATTTCAAAAGAAAAAGATTTTGATGATATAATATTATTAATCAAAAGAGTGAGAAATATATTGAAAAAGTTTAATAAAACTGAAATTAATGAGAAATTAATAAAAGAAAAAGAAGAAAAAGCATTATATGAGTATTATGAAAATTTAGAAGAAAATGCGAATCTTTATATAGTTGAAAAAAAATATGAGAAATTCTTTTTTGAAATATTGAATGGGAAAGAGATAATTGATGAATTTTTTGATAATGTAATGGTAATGGATAAAAATGAAAAAGTAAAAGAAAATAGATTGTCTTTAATAAAAGCTCTGGATAATATATTTAATAAAGTGGCAATAATGAGCAAAATTAATTAGAATATGAGCGAAGCAAGGTTGCTTCGCTTATGTTTATTAAGTTGATAAAAGTTAAATAATAATTTGTAGTAAAAAAAGAAATGTGTAATAAATGGAGGTAAGTATGAAGAAAAGAAATCAAAAAAGGACACCTTCTCAGATATTGTTGATTTTATTTTTAGTAATAATTTTAATAGGTACAATTGTTTTAATGTTACCAATATCGACACCAAAAGGTGAAGTGGGAATTTCTTTTTTGGAAGCACTTTTTACATCAACTTCAGCAGTTTCAGTTACAGGCTTGTCAGTATTAGATGTAAGTAAGACATTTTCAACATTTGGAAAAACAATTATTATGATTTTATTTCAATTAGGTGGATTAGGAATCATGACTTTTTCATCAATAATAATGTTTTTGATAGGAAGAAAAATAACATATCAAGAAAAAAGAATTTTACAAGAAGATTTAAATCAAGAAACAGTTGGTGGAATTATTAAATTTATAAAGAGATTAATATCAATGGTTTTTATTATTGAAGGAATAGGAGCAATTCTATTGTTTCTTTGTTTTAGAAAAGACTTTGAGGTAGGAGAGGCAATATATTATGCAGTCTTTCATTCAATTTCAGCTTTTTGTAATGCAGGATTTTCTTTGTTTTCTAATAGTTTTGAAGGATATAAAGATAATTATATAATAAATTATACGATAAGTATTTTAATAATATTAGGTGGAATAGGATTTGCAGTTATTGATACAGTAATACAGAATATAAAGAGAAAAGGAAGAAAAAAAAGTTTTTCATTAACTTCAAGGATGGCAGTCAAATTGAGTTTAGCTTTGATAATAATAGGAACAATTTGTATTTATTTCTTTGAGTATTCAAACATTAAAACAATAGGAAATTTTAATGAAATTGATAAAATGACAACTTCATTTTTTCAAAGTGTTACAGCGAGAACAGCAGGTTTTAATACTATAAATATAGGGCTGATGAAGCCAGCAACGATTTTTTTATTTTTATTTTTAATGTTTATAGGAGCATCTCCAGGATCAACAGGTGGAGGAATAAAAACAACAACAGTAGGAGTTATTTTCTATAGTGTCTGGGCAACTTTAAGAAATAAGCCAGATATTAATATAAAAAACAGAAGAATTTCGTGGCATACATTAAATAGAGCAATAACTATCTTATTTATTTCATTTATGTATATTTTTTTAATAACATTAGTAATTTTAGTAATAGAAGAAAAAGATTTCACTCAAACTTTATTTGAAGTAGTTTCAGCATTTGGAACAGTAGGTATTTCAATGGGAATAACATCTTCATTAACAGATTTTTCTAGAATTTTAATAATACTTACAATGTTTGTAGGAAGAGTTGGACCATTAACAGCAGCCTTAGCTTTTGGAGAAACAACTAAGAGACCAAAGCATAAATATCCAGAAGAAAATATTTTAGTTGGTTAAAAAAATAGGAGGTACAATGAAACAATTTTTAGTAGTAGGGATGGGAAGATTTGGAACAAGTCTTGCCAAAACTTTATATGATAATGGGAAAAATATTTTAGCGATTGATAAAGATGAAGAAAAAATACAGGAAAATATTAATAATAATACAATAGAAAATGCTATTGCAGTTGATGCAACTGATATATTGGAATTGAAAAATTTAGGAATAAATAATTTTGATGTTGCTTTTGTATGTATAGGAAAAGAAATGCAAAGTAGTATTTTGGTAACATTGACTTTGAAAGAATTAGGGATTCCTAAAATAATTGCAAAGGCTTTATCTAAACAGCATGGAAGAGTGTTAGAAAAAGTTGGAGCAGATGAAATTATTTATCCGGAAATTCATATGGGGAAAAAAGTAGCTTTAAAGGAAATAAGTCCTAATTTGATTGAACATATGCAATTGTCAAATGAATATACAGTAATAGAAGTAAAAGCACCCGCAAAATTTTTGAATAAAACATTAGTTGAATTAGATTTAAGAAAAAACTATAATTTAAATATAATAGCAATAAAAAGAGAAAATGATGGAATGGAAATAACTCCAATGGGAGATAGTGTTTTAAAAAAAGGTGATAAGATAATTGCAATTGCAGATAAAAAAACTGCAAAAGAATTGGAAAATTTAAAATTAAAATAGATAATATATAGTTATAAAAGATATTTGGATAAGGATAAAATTGGTTTTTTTGAAGTCGATAAAAGGAATATATTCAACATTTTATAACTAGTTAAAATATTGTATAAAGTAAGGAGGAAAAATTATTGAAATATGATGTGATAGTTATAGGAGCAGGACATGCAGGATGTGAAGCTGCATTAGCTGCAGCAAGAATGGGAATGAAGACAGCAATATTTACTATAACTTTAGATAATATAGGGATTATGTCATGTAATCCATCTTTAGGTGGTCCAGCAAAAGGACATTTGATAAGAGAAATTGATGCGCTTGGTGGAGAAATGGCAGTAAATATAGATAAAACATATATTCAAATAAGAGTATTGAATACCAAAAAAGGGCCAGCAGTCAGAGCTTTGAGAGCTCAAGCAGATAAAAAAATGTATCATTTAGAAATGAAAAAAACATTGGAAACTACAGAAAATTTAGATGTAATACAAGGATTAATAACTGATATAAACCAAGAAAATGGGAGCATCAAATCTATAACAACTAAATTAGGTTTAGAATATAAAACTAAAACAGTTGTTGTTGCAACAGGAACATTTATGAGAGGATTGCTTCATATTGGTACAAAGCAAATTCCTGGAGGAAGAATGGGAGAGATTCCTTCAAATGAATTGCCAGAGTCATTAGAAAAATTAGGTTTACAATTAGAAAGATTTAAAACTGGTACACCTGCAAGAATAGATACGAAAACAATTGATTATTCAAAAATGGAAATTCAACCAGGAGATAATGATCAAATATTAAAATTTTCAAATAGGACAAAAGAAGATGAATTGAAAAAAATAGAACAGATGGATTGTTATTTGGTACATACAAATGAAAAAGTACATAATGTAATATTAGATAATTTAGATAGAGCTCCATTATTTAATGGGAGTATAAATGGAAAAGGACCAAGATATTGTCCATCAATAGAAGATAAAGTGGTGAAATTTAGAGATAAGCCAAGACATCATATATTTTTGGAACCAGAAGGACCTATGACAAGTGAAGTTTATGTGAATGGACTATCGACGAGTTTACCTCCTGACATTCAATATGATATGTTAAGAAGTATAGAAGGACTAGAAAATGCAAAAATAATGAGATATGCGTATGCAATTGAATATGATTATATTGTGCCAGAAGAATTGAAATACAGTTTAGAAACTAAAAAAATCGGAGGATTATTTTTAGCAGGACAGATAAATGGAACTTCTGGATATGAAGAAGCAGCAGCTCAAGGATTAGTGGCTGGAATTAATGCTGTAAAAAAAGTAAGAAATGAAAAAGAATTAATATTAAGTAGAACAAATTCATATATTGGAACTTTGATAGATGATCTAATAACCAAAGGAACAGATGAACCTTATAGAATGTTTACGTCGAGGACAGAATATCGATTAATACTAAGAGAAGATAACGCGGATTTAAGATTATCACCAATAGGATATGAATTAGGGTTAATAAGTAAGGAAGAATATGAAAGAGTAGAAAGAAAAAGAGAAAAAGTAAAAGAAGTAATAGAAAAGTTAGAAAATATGACAGTAGGAACAAAAAATGAAGTATTAAAAAATTTATTAATAAAAAGAGAACAGCCAGAATTAAAAAGTGGAACAACTTTAAAAAACATATTAAAAAGACAAAAATTTACTTATGTAGATTTAAAAAATATATCAGAGGAAGTAGAAGAATTAGATAAAGACATAGAGTATCAAATAGAGGTACAGGCAAAATATGAAGGTTATATACAGAAACAATTAAAAACAATAGAGAAACAAAAGAAATTAGAAGAAAAAAAGATACACGAAAATATTAATTATGACGATATAAAAGGTATTACTAATGAAGCAAGAGAAAAATTAAAACAAATAAGACCTGTTAATATAGGACAGGCATCAAGAATATCTGGAGTTTCTCCAGCAGACATATCAGTTTTGTTGGTATATATGAAAGGACTAAAAAGATGAAAAATTATTTAAAAAAAGGATTGGAAAAATTAGATATAAAATTATCAGAAGACATTCAAAATAAACTAATGAGCTTTTTTGAATATCTAGTTGAAATAAATAAAATGACAAATTTGACAGCAATACGAGATGAAAAAGAAATAATAGAAAAACATTTTTTAGATTCTTTGATGATATTGCCACAGATACCAGATAATATCAAAAAAGCGATTGATATTGGAACTGGAGCAGGATTTCCTGGAATGGTTTTAGCAATAGCAAGACCAGAAATAACATTTACATTATTAGATTCGGTTGGGAAAAAAACTCAATTTTTGGAAGAAGTAAAAGAAAAATTAAAGATGGAAAATGTTTGGGTAGTAAATCAAAGAGCTGAAGAATTTATTAAATCAGAAAATCAAAGAGAGAGTTATGATTTAGGATTATGTAGAGGTGTATCACAAATGAATGTGATTTTAGAATATATGCTACCTTTTTTGAAAAATGGTGGAGTTTTTTTACCTCAAAAATTAAATTATGAAAAAGAACTAGAAAATTCTGAAAATTGTTTAAATATTTTGAAATCGGAAATACAAGATGTTGTAAAATTAGAATTGCCTTTTTCAAAAGATGCACGAGTAATTTTAAAAATAATCAAAAAAGATACAATCGACAAAAAGTATCCGCGAAGAATTGGAATTCCAAAAAAAAGACCATTGTAGAGAGGTGAAAATTGAATATAATAAGTGTAGTTAATCAAAAAGGTGGCGTAGGAAAAACAACAACAACAATAAATTTAGCAAGTTATATTGCAAAAAAAAATAAAAAGGTTTTGTTAGTAGATTTGGATCCGCAAGGAAATGCAACTACAGGAATAGGGATAGAAAAAGGAGAATTAAACAATTCTATTTATGATATATTATTGAATGATATAGAACCAGAAGAGGTTATAATAAAAACTGAATATAATAATATTGATGTGATTCCAGCAAAGATTGAATTGGCTGGAGCAGAAGTAGAGTTAGTTGGAAAAATATCAAGAGAATATAAATTGAAAAAAAGTTTAAATAAAATAAAAGGAAATTATGATTTAATAATAATAGATTGTCCTCCATCACTAGGATTGCTAACTTTGAATGCATTGACAGCTTCAAAAAATGTAATAATTCCAATACAATGTGAGTTTTATGCACTTGAGGGAGTATCTCAATTATTAAATACAATTGATTTAGTAAAAGAAGAGTTGAACGAAACCTTAGAATTAGGAGGGATTATATTGACAATGTATGATTCAAGATTAAAGTTATCAGAAGAAGTGAAATTAGAAGTAGAAAATTATTTTAAAGACAAAGTGTTTAAAACAGTAATTCCAAGAAATATAAAATTAAGTGAAGCACCGAGTTATGGAAGACCGATAGATAAATATGATGGTAATTGTCGAGGTGCAAAAGCATATGAAAATTTGGCAGAGGAAGTGATAGAAAATGGATTCATCTAAAAAAAAAACAACATCGCGATTAGGGAAAGGATTAGGGGCATTGATTACAACTAAAAAAGACGAATTAGAAAAAAAAGAATTTATTATGGAATGTGATGTTACCAAAATCAAAGCGAATCCATTACAACCAAGAAAAAAATTTAAGGAAGATAAAATAAATGAATTAGCTAATTCAATTGCAGAAAATGGAATATTACAACCAATAATAGTAAGAGAAAAAGATGGAGGATATGAAATAATAGCAGGTGAAAGAAGATATAGAGCCGCATTAAAATTAAATATGAAAAGAATTCCTTTGATAGTCAAAAAAGTGGAAGATATAGAAACATTAGAATTAGCAATAATTGAAAATATTCAAAGAGAAAATTTGAATCCAGTAGAGGAAGCAGTAGCTTATCAACAATTGCAAGAAAAACATAAGTATACACAAGAGAAATTAGCTAAAAAATTAGGTAAAAGTCGAAGTGTGATAACAAATGCAATAAGATTGTTGAAATTGCCAGAAGAGGTAATAGAAATGTTGACTCAAAATGAGATATCTTCTGGACATGCAAGAGCAATTTTGGTGGAAAAAGATCCAAAGAAACAATTGAAATTGGCTGAGTTAGTCAGAAAAGAAGGATTGTCAGTAAGAGAAATTGAGAAAAAGGTAAAAGAGAAAAACAAAGTGGTTACAAAAAAGAATTTTAAACTTGTAAATAAGAAAAAAGAAATAATAAATATTGAAAATAAAATGACAGATTTTTTGGGAACAAAAGTAAAAATAAAGCATAGTAAAAAGGAAATTGGGAAAATAGAAGTTGAATATTATTCTGAGGGAGATTTAATAAGAATATTAGAAACAATGGGAATGAAAATGGATAAATAAAGGAGTTAAAAATGGCTGCAAAAACAAGTTTAGAGATAAAAAAAATAATTGAATCATTAGATGAATTGCCAACTTTACCAATAGTTGTGACAAAATTAATGCAGCTAGTAGATAATCCACTATCAACAGCAAGAGATATTAATAATGTAATAAAAACAGATCAGGCGTTGACAGCAAAAGTATTAAAATTAGTTAATTCAGCTTATTATGGGTTTCCAAGATCAATAGCAACTGTAACAGATGCAGTTGTTATTCTAGGGTTTAATGCAGTTAGGAGTTTAGCTTTAGGTGCTACAGTGTGTAAAATGTTTTCTGGAGGAAGCGAAGAATTTAACAGGGAAGATTTATGGGAACATTCAATAGCTACAGCTTTTGCAGGACGAATAATTGCCAAAAAAGTAAAATACAAAGAAGAAGAACAAGCTTTTGTTTCAGGACTATTACATGATATTGCAAAAATAATAGAAGATCAAATTTTTCATGAAGAATTTATAAATGCTGTAGTAAAATCGAAAGAGGAGCAAATATCGTTACTTGAAACAGAAAAAGAATTTATTGGTATGGATCATGCGTTGATTGGAAGAAGAATTGCTGATAAATGGAAATTGCCAATTATAATAACAAAAGTTATAGGTTACCATCATAGGCCAAAATTTGCAGGAGATGAGCAAGAAAAAACAATAGCTTCAATAGTTCATGTAGCGGATGCGATTGTTAAAATAAGAAAAATAGGAAATAGTGGAAATTATGCAAAAATAAATTTGGATAGAGAGGCAGTACAATTATTAAAATTGACGAAAAAAGATTTAGCAACGATAGTAAAAGAATTAATAGTAGAGATGAGAAATGCAGCAGATTTCTTAAAAATAATAAAAGAATAGGTGAAATTATGAATGGAAAAATAGTATTATTAATAATAATTATTATTATGCAATTTAATTTATATGGATATAAAATAATAGGAAATCCATATGGAGAAGATCAAATAGATTTTATTCAGACGATAGCTATTCAAAAAAGTAATGAAGATTTTTATATTTTGGATTATATTCTTGGTAAAATAATAATTTTTGACAATGATTTTAAAGTTAAGGATGAAATATCAGGATTAAAAAATCCGATAGCATTTAAAATAATAAATAATAAAGTGTATATATCAGAGTCAAATGAAAATCAGGTAGTGATTTATAATTTGAAAACACGTAAAAAAGAAATTTTTGGTGAATATGGAATGATGGAAAAAGAATTTTTTCATCCAGGAAAAATTTATTTTAATAATAATCAAATATATATATTTGATGAATATAATTTTAGAATACAAGTATTTGATCGAAACTTAAATTATAAAGAAGAAATACTATTGCCACAATTTAAATATATATATATACCTTATTATTTAACAAATTATTCTATGATATTTAGAGAAAAAAAGATGTATGTTTTAGATAATTTTTCTAAAAAAATGTATATATATGAGAATAAAAAGATTATTATGGAAATAGATTTATTTTTTGTATCTAATTTAACTAGCTTTTTTGAGTTTAAGAATGAAATATATGTATATGATAATATTAAAAATAAATTATTTAAATTGAATAATGAAACTTTTGAAAAAGAAGAAGAAATTGAATTGTATAAAGAAAAGGATAAGGATTATAAAGTTATATTA
>Ga0307991_1001395_pt1 | contig 16855 bp, 17 predicted proteins | sample EllFjometagen131_FD_203146 | JGI IMG/M metagenome (GOLD analysis project Ga0307991, IMG submission 203146) | Marine microbial communities from Ellis Fjord, Antarctic Ocean - #131 | ecosystem: Environmental > Aquatic > Marine > Unclassified | place: Southern Ocean | collected 2014-10-08
ATACCATTCGATCAATAAGAGCGTAATAACCAAGTTTATCAAGATATCTAGGCAATCTTACTTTTATAGTATTTGTAGACTTTATTGAACCAAAGAAAGCTTTCATTGCTTCATCTACTTTTTTTATAACTGTTTGCGCTTGAGATGAATTTAATATTTTATAGTTTTCACTTGTCTTAAGTAAATGATAGTTCTCGTTATATGTTAAGAATTCTCCTGTATCAAAGAAATGTTGTCTTACATTATATAAAGCTTGATTATATAAGTTCTTTGCTGAACGCATTAGTAATAATAAAAATCTTGTTTGATCTTTATCTAGTTTAATTCTTGTTTTGATTGCTTTATATCTCATCTTTTTCACCCCCTACCTATATAAACATTATACCATTTTTATAGCTTAAATAGGGAGTTTATAAAGATATGATACACTTTTCAAAAGTGAACCTAGGTTAACATAATAACTTGACAAGTTAGAATTTCCTATTAAATAAAAAGAAGCAAACAATATCTGTTTGCTTTTTGAATATCTACTGCTATTTATTCTCTATTGTTATTATAAAAATATTTATTAAATTGTATTTCCTAATGTTTTAAAAATAGAAAATCGTTTATACGACCTTTTTCTTTGGCTCAAATTGTTCAAATACAGCATTGTCATAATGTTTCTTGACAAAAGCAAGTTGTTTTTCATTTCGTGCCACATAAGACAAAATCATCATACCATTTTCTTTTAACTTATCTAGTTGTTTTCTTGGTAAATCATCAAAATTGTAGTTAATAAAATCTGGCTTTGCCCAAAAATTAAATCGTAAATTAGTTAACAATCTACTACCAATTCCTTTGTATACTTTAGAAATTTGTCCTCTTATAATAGTTGAGTCTAATTTTTTGAATAGATGTAGAATTCTAGGATCAAATGAATGTATCGCATATTTGTGTTGATAATGTGTCATCAACTCTAAGAACGTTGTTGCTAAATCTTTGTTTCTTTTTGATGATTTTAATTCGATTAGAAATTCAGTTGTTTCTGGTAGAGTAGATAATACATTTGACAATAATGGAACACATTCGTTTGAATCTAATAATGAGTGTTCTTTTATTGTCGAATAAGTACTCTCTTCTACGATAATATCACACCCTGTTAATCGTTTTAGATTACCATCATGAATTACTACAATCTTGTTATCTTTTGTAATGCGAATATCAAGTTCGATATGGTATCCGTTTTGAACGGCATGTTTGAAAGCTGCTAATGAATTTTCAGGTATTATTTTGTTGTGTAACCCTCTGTGTGCAAAATAACCGTCACGTATCCATTTTAGATCTTTCATATGGATCCCTTCCTTCTTCTAGTATACCTATATTATATCACTTTTGGATAATTTTAAGATTAAAAATCGTAAAATTTTTTAGTTTTTCTGGAGTAATAATGTGTTCATTGAATACTTTAATCCTATAGCAAAACTAGCATTAGTATTTAGTATTATACTTGAATTCTACATTCGCCACTTTGAATCACCAAACAATCATATATTGAATAGCATACATCGCAATTACTTGATACCATCTTTCATTAATTTTAGACAGTCGCTAAAAAAATCTGAAGTGACATTATTAGACAAAATATTTTTTCCTGTATTTCTAAATATACTCGCTGTTGTATTATAATATTCATGTAACAATTTATTTAAATACTTAACATCTGAAAACCCACACTCTTCTGATATGCTAATAACAGACTTTTTTGTATTAATAAGCAAGTTCACAGCATTCTCTAACCGAATCCGATTTAGAAGTTCCTGAAAAGAAATACCAATATTATTCTTTATAAAGTGGGATAAATGGTATTTAGAGATGTGTTCTTTTGTAGCTATATCACTTAAAGTTATTTTTCTATTATAATTTTTATTTATATAATCAATTGTTCTATTTACTCTTGAATAAATTTTATTACCACTTTTATCGTTAATATCGTTCTGTTTAATCTCTACATTATCAAGAATTATTGATAATAATAAAAGAACTTTACTATAGGCATTCATCAATGCCGCATCATTTCCTTTAACTGTTAGTTCAACAATGTTTAAAAGAACCATTTTTAAATCTTTACTAAATGAATTATCAAATCTGATTAGCCTTCTAACAATTTTGTTATCATGCAGATTAAATATCAAGTCACCTATTGAATCTAAATCTATTTGCAAACAATAGAGCTTACTTGATTCTCCTAAGCTTCTCAAAGAATGTATTTCATTTGGATTGATAATTACAAGATCACCACTATTCACCGTGAATTTGTCGTTAACAAATTGGAAATTAACACTTTTATCAAGACACCATATAATTTCAAATTCATTATGCCAATGAAATTCTCGTGAAGAAATATCAACAAAAAATGATTTTATCGGTAATCCCCTTATTAATTTAATATTTTCATACTCAAATTGCATTTGTTTCACCTCGTTTTTTAAAAATAAAAAGAACAAAATCATCATGTATAAACCTAATTATACCGCAACTTTGTTCTATTCAGAAGTAATTCTTATTATGCTTTATTTGTTGATTCAAATATGTCCATAACATTTGAAATATGTTTTTTAACAAATTCAATTGTCATTTGTGAAATATCATGTATGTAAAATGTCTCATTATTCGCCAATTCCATTTTAATTTTTTCAGATACTTTAAATGCCATATCTGAATAATAATTTATTTTACATATACCATTTTTTATAGCCTCTTTATAATCCTTTGTAGATAATCCTGATCCGCCATGCATAACTAAAGGAATCGTAATAGCACTGCTAATACTATTTACTAAGTCAAAATTCAACTTTGGTTTTGATTTGTATAACCCATGTGCTGTTCCAAAAGCTATAGCGAGTGCATCCACACCACTTTTATTAACAAAGTTTTTTGCTTCATCAATATCTGTAAAGAAATCTTCTGGATTTTGATATTTTTCTGCTTCATTGCTTCCTGTTTCAGGACTTACTAGTTTCCCAACCTCTGCTTCTACAGATACACCTAATGTTTTTGCTATTTTCACAATTTCAATAGTGTTTTGTAGATTTTCATTGATATCCAAAGCTGAACCGTCGTACATCACAGAACTGAATCCGATGTTCATCGCTTTAACGATATTTGTAAACGTCACACCATGATCAAGGTGAACTACTACAGGTACTGAAGACTCCTTTGCCATTCTTACAATCAGTGGTCCAATAAGATTTAGAGGAGCCATTGGGAAATGAACTTCAGCCAAAGACAAGATCACTGGTGAATTCTTTTCTTCAGCTGCTGCAATTATACCTCTGGCAGTATCTAAGTTAATTGCATTGAATGCACCAACTGCGTATTTGCCTTCTTTTGCTTTTTTAAGCACTTCGCTTAAAGTTACTAACGCCATATTTCATTTCTCCTTTTATGTTATACACCTAATAAATGTGATACAACCATCATTTCAATTTTTTCATAGTTTCCTTCTTCAATTAGATTATTTAATTCAGTTTCATTAAATGAAACTACTTTATCTTCTAATAATTCTACAATTTTCATACTGTTTGATAGATGTCTATAACTGTCTTCAAGTGGTTGAGTTCGCATTGCTTTGACATCTAAGCCAACATATTCACCATTGTTTCCAAAACCATATTTTGTTAGCACTCTGATTTGGTTGAATGCTTGACGAATGTTCTCTACACCAAATGATTTGTCTTGATCGTATTTCATACCATTTTGATCATTTAAATGTACTCCCCAAAGTTTGCCTTGAGCTAATGCAAAAGCCATTTCGTTTGCTGGATCCAATCCTGCAAGTACTGCATGTGCACTTTCAACTAGTCCGCCAACTCTAGAGGGATCAATTGTTTGGGAGCTTACACCCATAACATGTCCCATTGTTGGACAGAAACTTCTGTCGATTGGTTCATTCGGTTTCGGTTCAATTAATATTTTGATATTTTTATCATATTCTAACATTGTATCAATTGATTTTACTAATCTATTAATACTCTCAACTGGATCTTTACTTTCATAGCAAACTGTTCCCTCGCGTGCTAACCAAAGAACAATCTTGTCACAACCCAATTCATTAGCAATATCGACAGAACGTAATGATCTCCATTCTGCAAAATCTCTATCTCTTTTACTCATTGAAGTAAATCCACCATCATTTGTTCTCCAGTCTTCCCATAGTCTTGGAGCAACAAATTCAGCTACTAAATCATATTTATCTAAGATAGCTTTTGTTTTTCTAGCTTCTATTTTTATTTCTTCAATTGTTAAATCATTCATATTTGGAACTGCATCATCATCATGGAATTGAATTGCACTAAATCCCATTTTTGCGAATTGCTTCACCTTTTCCTCGAAACTTATTGAACTTCTTACGTTTGGCCCAAAAGCATCTGCACCTTCATGTACATTCCATGGTCCAACTGAAAATTTAAATTTACTCATTATTTTCTCCTTCTATTCTTATATTTTTTTCGATATATTTTAATAAATTTGATTTACTTGTTATTCCTGTAGAAGCACCTTTTGATTTTACACAAAATGCTCCACATGCAGTTGCTAATTCCAGTGTCTTATACGGATCAAAGCTACTTGCTAACCCTGCGACAAATCCTGCCACGAATGCATCTCCTGCTCCAGTTGTGTCTACTACATTCATATCATATATTCCCATTCTATATATAATATCTGAAATTGATGATACAGAACCTTTACAACCATTCTTAATTATGACATTCTTTGCCCCCATTCCTTTGAATACATTGATAATTTTCTCGATATTATTCTCGCTTGCCAATTGAACAGCTTCTTCATAACTAGGCATGAAGTAATCAATATTCTCTAAGGTTTTCGGCATTTTACTCATCCATAATCCTGATGAGTCCCAAGCAGTATCTAATACAGTGGTCTTACCAATACTCTTTAAGTAACTAAGTAATACTTCAGTTTCCTCACCATCAAATTTATTCATAAGCATAGACCCAGTAATAACTACTATCTCTACTTGTTTAAGAATTTCCTTATTTATATATGTAAGGTCAAACAATGCATTTGCTCCTACATTATGAATAAAACTTCTCTCTCCTTTAGCATCTGATAATACTATAGATGAAGATGTATTTGCATAAGTCGTTCTTGAAACTCCTCTAGTTTTAACATTATTTGAATGTAAATCATTTATTATGTAATCACCAAAAGTATCCGATCCTACTAAACTAATCATATCAGTTTCAACCCCAATTATTGCTAAATCCTTTGAAACATTTACAGCACATCCACCTGTATATAAGTTAATATCATCAACAAGTTCTAATTTGCCTTTTGATGGAATTTTCTTCATTCCAGATACCATTACATCTGCTACTGCGATTCCTATACAACATACTTTCTTCATATATATTCACCTCATATCTAAATAATATCATAAAACTAAACCCTTAACAGTGATTTATTTGTTGTATATCATATGACAAAGTTGCTGTTTTTTCCTCAAATATATCCTGCTCATTTCACAAAAAATAAAAAAGAGCATAAATTAATATGCTCTATTCATAATAAATTGGTGGAGTTGAGGATCCCTGAAGTTTACCCGCATCCCCTAGAAATTCTCACTTAAAGATGTTCAATAGTTGTATGTTTTTGTAAACTACTTCTTTTCCAACTCTTTCAGAAACTATAAATCCCTCAGATTCTAAATCTTTTAGATACTTAGTTGCTGTTGGTCTTGATATATTTAGTTCATTTCTAAAAAATTCATTTTTTGTATATAAATACCCAAATAAATGATTTACTATTTCTTCTGAGTAAAAACTTGGTAGTCGTAATTTCATTTCTGCTTTTGTAATTCCTATTAACTCATTAATCTTTAATACTAAATCAATTGTATATTTTGAAGTTTGAATTATCCCTTCCAAAATAAATGTTACCATTTGGTTTATGTTTGTAATATCTTTATTACACTTTCCCAACAAGTCATAGTACATATTTTTATTCTCGATAATATACTTGCTAAGATATAAAATCGGACTTTGAATCTTCTCTTTTAGTACCAGGTACAGTATATTTAATATTCTTCCAGTTCTACCATTTCCATCATAAAACGGATGGATACTCTCAAACTGAAAATGGATTAATGCTAAATTTATTAATGGGTCATACTCATTATCACTATTAATAAAGTTTTCAAGGTTTTTAAGCATCTCTCTAATTACTTTTTCATTTTGAGGTGGCGTATGTACAATTGTATTTGTACTCATGTTTTTAATAACTGTCCTAGGTAATTTTCGTATCCCGCCCATTTTAGGTTCTATTATACTTTGTATATTAACTATTGAGTTTGTACTAATAAATCCCTTTTCATCTAGTTCTTTGTACCCATGTTCAATAGCTCGCTTATAATTTATTACTTCTTTAGATGCTTTGCTTATTGATTTATTTGTAATTAATTCCTTAAATATATCCTCATATGTTGTAATAATATTTTCAATTGCAGATGAATCTTTTGATTCACCAACATTTATTAAGCTAAGTATTAAATTCGGATTTGGTAGTATATTGATTATTCCTTTTAATTCCCCTATGTTACTATTAGCGATACTTAATTTCTTTAGTATCTCAACAGTATTTAGATTTACATTATAAGGTAACATTTTTAAACTTTCCATGTTTTCTCCTTGAGGAAACTAATATAGTATTTCTTTCCTTGTAATTAGTTTACACCACAAACATACCATTGTCAAGCATTCAAGGAAACTTATTACTATTTTCTTTCCTCCAATGAATAACGTGTAAAACTAATATAAAAAAAAGAGTATAAATTAATATACTCTATTCTTAATATTTGGTGGAGTTGAGGGTCCCTGAAGTTTATCCGCGTCCCAAAATCTATTTATCAAATTCATTTAATGATGTTAACAATACAGATAGGCTATTATGCACTATATCATATATAATCTCAATCTTAATACCCTCATATTCATGTGATATCATATTTCGCAATCCAATAATGCTTGGCCAATTAACTGTATCGTATACCAATTTCGTTTCATTTGTAAGTTTTTTTGCTGTTTCACCTATTTGTTCAAGGTTAAATATAACTGCATCAACTTTTTCGTCATTTTGTAAAAACTCTTCAAACGAAGTGACGCTTTGCATATACGTATTGATTTTAGTTATATACTTTATGATTCTATCAATATACTTATTATCTTTCATATATCAATACTCCTGTTGTCTTAATTTCTTTATCTATAGCAGACATTTCTTGAACAGTTTTATTACTTAACAATCCAATCTTCTTATGTGTTTTTTCTCTTAATACCTCAGCAAACTCAAAATATGAAAGTCCAAATAAATCAGATTCCATATATAAATCGATATCACTGTTTTCTGTTGCTTCCCCTTTTACATAAGAACCAAATAAATATATTTTGCTGATATCATACTTTTTAGCTACAGCACTGACTTCCTCTTTAATCGTTAAGAATGACAAAACCCCTGTATCATCATCAATCTGGAGTTGTTCTTCTAACTTAATACGAAGTAAACGATCAACCACTAAATCTAATGTCCACTCACTTGGTTTTCTTATTTGTTGTTCCCAATTTCTTAATGTCTTAACAGGCACTCCAGTAAGTTCAGCAACTTGTTCCTGTGTCAATCCAATATTCTGTCTAATTGTTTTGATTGAATAACTCATCTGATCACCTCAACTATATCTTATACCTCATTGGGGTATATGTCAAGATTTACATGAATTAAATGAAGCGTTTAGTGCTCAAAGTTTAGGTGTTTTCGTACAAATAAAAAAGAGTATAGATTAATATACTCTATTCTTAACAAATTGGTGGAGTTGAGGGGATTTGAACTCTCCTCAACCTTAAAAATGCAAAAGCAAAAAAGAGAACGTAAATTAATATGTTCTCTTTCAATTAAATTTGAGTAATCTTAGGGGATTTGAACTTTTCTAGATTAAAATCAAATAGTAAATAACTAATGTGTACAAAACACTATATAATGTACCTAGTAAAAAATACTCTCCGAATTGCGTCTCTGAAAGTTTACTGAATCTTGCTACAGATTTAGCAGCGATAACAAACCCAATTGTAGCAATATTTCCAGTCATTAAAAACAATATTATTAAGAATCTTTCCATAATACCAATTAATCCACCGGCGTTCTTGCGACCATCATCCTCTATTTTATCAGGTTTAAAATTATCAAATAATATACCAAATATTACATTTGCAGTTTTTCCGAGTAACAACGCAACCAAAATGTAATCAATGTAGACTAAATCAAATGAAATTTCAAAGTTAGTTGCAAAATTATCTAGTATAAAATTAGAAATAATAAACAAAATGATTATATGCAGAAATTGATCAATTATAAAGATTTGTTTCTTATACACAATGTGTTTTTTATTAAGATATATTTTTACAATATCTATTACCCCATGTGTAATAAACACACCTATAACTATAAAATATTCCCATACTAATGAAGATTCATACTGAATGAAGATTATTGATGATAATACTACATAGAGTAATGTATGCTTAAATATTTCCGTTTTATAGAAATCTTTACTAAAAATACTTTCATTCAATTTTTTTTCAATTTTATCATCATTTTGCTGATAGAAATCAACAAGAAAATGAATAATAAGCAATATTTTAAACAGCATGATTTTCACCTTCCATTATTACATTTTCTGTAACATCATTCATAACATTTATATAATTCAAATATTTTGCAGATTTATATTTACCATATATCGTTGATGTGCTTTGACTAAATTTTGCAGCGACATCCTTAAAAAGAAATTTATCCCTTATCCCATATTCATTTATAGTAAAATGAATTAATTCAATTTGCTTCTTTGTCCAATTTGTTTTTATTGAGTAACAAAGATCTAAAACTACATTAATTCTCTTGTTAAAAAAATCGTTCTTTCCTTTTATATATATATTTGAGAAGTATTCCAATTTGTTTTTTGAGTTTCTCTTTTTAACTTCATCTATTGCTCTTCGAGCATTCCACCATACCTCTCCATCACTTTGATATGGAGAATCTATATAACCATAATCAAACTCCATTTCGCCTATACCTAACCCAAACCTTAGTTTTATAGGATACATCTCTAGTTCAATCTTATGGATAATTTCCAATAAGTGTGAAGCATCATTGAACAAACCTTGAAACTCATCACCCAGTGTTACGGCAATTTTTTTCTTTAAAGAGGTTGAATACTCCTTATTTAATGTCGTAAGATATCGTTCTAGTTTATTTTGAACTACTCTTCTTTCATCTATAGATTTAGATGAAATTATATCACCAACTATTGCATAGTACATATTAACACCTCCTATTTACATTATACTATATTTTTTTCGTAATACAATACGAAAATATATATTTTTCGTGCCTAGGTGCGAATATTATTATTTTTCGTGTTTAAATGCGAATATTTCATTTTTTCGTGCCTAGGTGCGAATATTTCATTTTTTCGTATTATAAGCCGAAATTTCAAATAATAATAGAATAGTTAGAGTTGCCAGGGGTAAAATCCACACAAATGGAGACATACATATGCAACTATGTGCTTACAAAACGGAGCGAACTTAGAATTTGTAAGGAAAACCCTTGGTCGTTCAAATCTACAAACTACGCAAAAATTTTTACATCTTGAGAGGGAAAATTTAAGCAATCAGCATTCAAGCTTCTCTCCACTTGCTAAACTGTAGTTTTTTATTGACCAAATAAAAAAGCCCCATCAACTGATAATCAGTCTAAAAGGCTTTGTTTACTTATAATATTGGTGGAGTTGAGGGTCCTTGAACGATACCCTCGTCCGACCATATATAAAGCAATAAAAAAGGTGTAGCCCTGCATCAATCTGCACACCCCGCGTCAAGCCGCCAGGAGACTATTACCTTTGTTTAGTTAATATTAGCAATAATTTGGAAAATCACATCGTTCGAAATAGTGTTGTAGTGAAATTAAAAATAACTCTGGTATCAGCAACAAGGCAAACACTATGCCCAAAACTGGTATTACTGGATGAATCTTCTTATCTCTTACAGAAAGAACTAGCAATATCAATGAAAATACTCCTCCTATAAAACCTAAGACAAAAACAATGTTAGCTAAGTAAACATAGAATGTATGCTGTAAAGTTTCGGTATCTAAAACGAGAATGTATAATGAATAGATAATATTGAGTAGCATTAATAGAAATAGATTCATTGTGGCAATTTTCTTCATAACAACACACGACCTTTTTGTTAATATTATAATACAATTCCAAAGGTAATGGAAGGGGGTTCAGAGTGCCAAAAACTGAAACTTACCCTATTGCTACATGTTTAGTCCTCAAAAACACCAATATCGGTGTCCTTTTTATAATCATAAATTGGGTAAACAAAAACCGAGAAATCTATACATAGCTATTACTAGCCATTAAATTTCTCGGACGCGGGTAATGATGGTGGAGTTGAGGGTCCCTGAAATTTATCCGCGTCCGCAAGTTTTACCTCGAACCTCACAATCCCGTTAATATCCCCTTTACAGCCATATACTCTTCTATACATAATTCCTATAATAAATCTGATTATACAGTAAACTATCCAAGTTTTTGTATCCAATTTACTATCTACATTCCAATTATAAATTTACTATTTCATCATATGATAATAATGCAAATATATAATGTGGTATTGCTTTTACAATATCGTTAGATATGTTAATGTTATTCATTGAAATTTTGAATGCTTTAGTAGGTGTGTATTTGCTAATATAATTTTTAAGGCTTTTTGATTTTGTATTTCCTCCAGATTTACATTCTATTGGAAGTATATTCCCATTATATTGTATTAAGAAATCTATCTCATAATCACCTAATCTTATATAATAAAGATCTTGTGTCTTTGCATTAAGCATTTGTGCAAGTAATTGTTCCCATAATGCACCTTTAAACATTCCTAATTCGTCATTTTGAATTTTATATATATATTCTTTGCCAAGCATATTAACAAGCAACCCTATATCATTCATAAACAGTTTAAAGCTTGTTCCTCTACCATCTATCAAAGACCCACTTAAATGATTAATATTATAACATTTCTTAACATTCCCTGTTCTTTCTAACCACTCAATTGAATTCTCAAAATACCTTCCTTTCTTTCCTTTTTTTACAATGGAATATTGGAAACGATGATTTTCTTTTGAAAATTGCTTTGGAATTGAATCAAAACACTTTAATGTTTTGATTTTATTTTCTTGATATGTTTGATATTGCTGTATATCACTACGATATAAATTAACAATCTCCTCTTGTTTTATATAGACATCACCATAATTTTTATTTGTTTTATATGATAATACTACTTGTGGCATTCCGCCAACTATTATATATTCCTTTATATTTTTATTAAAAAGAGAATGATATGCTTCATTTATTAGTTTCCCTTGTTTAGCATCATTTTTTATATTTTCTATAGTCTTTATAAAATCATCTTCAAACATTGCCCATAGGAATTCCTCAAAATCCATAGGGTGCATTTCTAAATGTTTTACAGTTGGTCCAGGATCAAGATTTCTTCCTCCTAAATTAACTCCTAACAAGGATCCACTTGCAATTATTTTAAAGCGGTCCATTTCAGTTAAAGGTTTTAATAATGAATAAGCTCGTTTGGATAATTGTATTTCATCCAAAAATATCAATGTTTTTTCTTTTTCAATATTAAAAACATTCATTGATACTCCATATGCCTGTAATATCTTTATAGCTTCTTCAGGATTAGCCATTTGATCAAATGAATCTCTTATATCCATTTGATTTTCGAAGTTTATATATATAATATTCTCAAATTCATTTTCACCAAATTCTTTAATAATAAATGTCTTTCCAACTTGTCTCGCACCTTTAACTAGTAACGACTGAGAATGATTCTTATTCTTCCAATTCAATAACTCATTATATATTTTTCTTTTCATATTATCACCCATCATCATTATATCATTCCCCAGTGAAAGGTGCAAGTATTTAAATATATTCCCCTGTAAAAGGTGCTATTTACTAAGATTATTCAGCTGTAAAAGGTGCGTATCCTTATACTAAATAGATTTTTCATAACCCGAGAACTATTAACTAAGTTGTCCTAGAACTACTACTTACTCAATATAAACGAGCAATACTAATAGTCATTCTCCTTTTATCACCATAAAAACTTAATTTCTCAACTCCCAAAGGATCATATATGCGTATTCCGCATATGTGCTTCATATTCTAACTCAAAATCATACAACTCAAAAATTAGAACATATTGTGATATTTATCAAAAAATAAAATTATTAACTTTCATTTCATGTATAATAACTTTCTAAAATGAAAGGTGGTAATTATGAATTACACAAACGAAGAAAAACAAATTATTGTTAATAAGTATTTAAACGGTTTTCCAGCAACTACCATTTCAAAAGAGGAAAATATTTCAAGAAGTACTTTGTATAATTGGATATTTAAGTTTAAGGAAGTCCCTATCAGCAAGGCTAATATTAGTAATAGTCAGATACATAAAGACAAAATTAAGCTTGAACGATTAGAAAGAGAAAATAGTATCTATAGTTTTGTAATTAGAGAGTTGAACCTATCTAGCCATGAAAAATTAAAATTTGCAACTTCATTAGAAAATAAATACTCAGTTCATTCAATCTGTAAAGTTTTGAACTTGCATAGATCAACTTATTATCACAATAAATATAGAAAACCAAAAATTACAAAGATTGATAAAGATGATGAAGTTTACAAACCCATCATTAAAGAAATTTTTCAAGAATCTAAAGGAAGATTTGGTTCAAGAAAAATTAGAAAAATCATGATTAAAGATGGTTATATTATAAGTGAACGTCGAATTACAAGATTAATGAAAGAAATGGAGTTAATCGTTAATCAAAAGAGTAAAAACTATAATGAGGCACATAAAAGAAAATACTTTTCAAAACCAAACATCATCAGTAAATTAGATTCAAATACAACAATCAATATGATTTGGATTAGCGATATCACATATATAAAAATTAATTCAAAACACTACTACTTACATGTAATTATTGACATCTACTCTAGATTTATAATTGATTACACTCTGTCAAAAAATATGGAAGCGATAAATATTGTTAGATTGTTTAAAAAAGCATACATTAAAAGAAACAAACCTAAGAACTTGATATTCCATAGTGATCAAGGAGGACAATACAAATCATCTATCTTTAAGAAATGCTTAACCAAGCATAATGTAACACAGTCATATTCTAAAACTGGTTGTCCATATGATAATGCAATATGTGAAAGTACATTTGCTAGTTTGAAGAAAGAAGAAATATATCGATTTCTATATAAAGACTTTAATGAATTGAAAGAATCAATTGACGAATACGTACATTTTTTCAATTACAGGCGTCCACATGCATCTCTAAATTATGTAACACCTAATGAATTTGAAGAAAACCTCTAAACAAAGACATAGAAAAGACCATCAATTTATGATGGTCTTTCATTTAAATAGTAACTTGTCCAACTTTTTGTGTACAAAATACTATCAGCATTCCAATGGTGGAGTTGAGTTTGCACCAACCCCTGTCCAATAATAAAGAGCAATACTATCTATTTCTATATTTATATTCAATATCAGAACAAAATATTCAAGTCATAGTCAACAATGATTGTTTTCCCATTCTCATTTAGAAATATATATTCATCAGTGTAGAAATAGATTTCTAGATTAGTTATTGAGATTCTCGTATTACTTAGACTGAGAACAGTTATATTTTCAGAAATATCACTAACACTGCAACCTTTGTTAGTTATTACAAGATTAGCACCCATATTATTAGGCACAATTTCACATTCTAAATTTGTACTAAACAATTCTTCCAAAGTTTCTACATCATAGTGCGTTTTCTGTTCTTCAAAATGAACTTCAATTGTTCTATTCAAGAATAATTCATATGATTGAATTTGAGAATCGAAATCAACAATTTTACCAACAGTTCGAATTGATGCGTCATTCTCAACATATTGTATATATGTAGCGGATAACGGAATTATATCAGTGTTTTTTAATGGGATTTCTAATACGGGTGTCAAATTATCTTTAGTGAAAACTTTGTAATTATTTGAACAGAACATTGTAATATATTTACCTTCAAAATTAAGAATCGAGGAGCAATCATCAATATTAGTCAACGTTCCATCTTTGATATCCGCAAAAATTACATCACTATTTGGATTAATTAAGAAGTAATCATCAAAATCATCCATGTATATATAGTCTGGGTATATACTTACGTCAAAGATATCAACAACAATATTACTTTCTAAATCCTTTGCATACATATAGTGATCCTTTTTGTAAATTATAGACTCATCAGATACGGACAAAACCTCATCATAATTATCATCAAAAACAATATCAAACGATTTATTTAATACTATTTGCTTATCATCTTGCATAGCAATATAATAATCATTACTTTTCCGTATAATTCTGTATTCAACATTTAAAAACAATCCTGATTGAATGTCGTAAATTGTGCCTTGGTTTTCATATGAGTAAATCTTATTTGCATCATTTGAAATAATTATTTTACTGTAACTTTCAAATTCAACTATCAGATTGTTGTTTCTGTCAATAACACCTTGTTTATAATCACCATCTTCATAGTATGCAACTCTAAAATATTCAATATCATTACTGAAATCTATTGTGTCATCAACATATAAGTCTATACCAGAATCAATTCTAGTATAAATCTCAGGAATTACTATCTCAAAATCTGAGTTTACTAATCCTTGAACATTTTTACTATCACTTACACAATATGTTCTATAAAGTGTTCCACTGTTCTCAACATTTTCATTAACTTCTATTGTACATTCATTATTTTCTTGAAATAAAGCACATCCTGATAAAACACCTAATATAATCAGTAACAGTACTATATTAACAATCCTCTTCATATTATCACCTTCCAAAATATATTATAACACATTTTGATTAATTCCCTCTCCTCCCTTAGAAGTTTTATAGGAATATTTTAATTTCAATTTACGATCATCATAAGGTACCAATAAACCTGTTACACCAGTTTCATACATCTATTTCGGACGCGGGTTCGACTCGTTAAAATTTTCATTTTCCCTATTGCAATAGGGCTTGCGAGAAAAAACACCGATTTTTTGGTCAATTTTCACTATAATTTTGGGCAAATAAAAAACCGGAGATTCCATTAACGGCTATTTAAAGCCATCTGAAATCTCCGGACGCGGGTACCATTGGTGGAGTTGAGGGTCCCTGACGGGTACCCGCGTCCACTACAAAATTCAACTCAAAATTTCCTTAATTTTAGAACTGGAATACTTCCTACCTCTAAGCAATTTTGGAGCACTCTTTGAAAAGTCACTCTTCATTTTATAAATGTTGATTCCTTTTTCACTAGCGATTTGGACTATCATTTTTTCATAATCAAAACTAATAAATTCACCTAGAATAATCGATTTGGGTTTTAGTGGTGCATATAATCCAAAATCTGACTTAAATGTATTGAAAAGTGTTCCATCTGTATTAGGCACTACAAATCTCCATTCTTTTTCATACTTCCAGTCTTTTTTCTTCATATACAAAGAAGTGGTATTCATTGCAATAGATTTTGAAAATTCAGTCTCTTTTACACTTTTCTTTATGTAGTTCAAGATATACTTTGGATAAGCAAAATCAATTTTTGATGTGATATCATCAATATTTAGTGTACTCATATAGAAAAGCTCTTTCTTAATTACATCTGTAAGTAAATAAGTTGCATTATATTTTCCATTCTCATAAATTACTGGTACAACACCATATACAGAAGAGTTTTCACTAAGCATCTTTGAAACATTATCATAATCTGTTTCAAAAAGTTCAAAATTATGTTTATAAAACTCAGCTATTGCATCCTCAAACTTATTGACTATATCATTCCTAGCCTCTAGTAAAGTCTGATATTCATATTCCAGAACAAAACCCTTTCCCGAATTTGCATAATGAGCCCACATTACCTCATTATCATATTTCTCAGACATACATGCAATTAATGAAGATGATTTCATAACGTTCATCAAAACGTTTGTGTAATAATTGATTATAGTATTAATTTTCATTTCAAATTTATCACTTTTCTCAAAAAGAAACGTAAGACTTCGACATGCATTATTAAAATCAATTTCTTTTGAATATGCCTTGATGGAATCAATTAATTTCTTTTTTTCAATTCTAACAGTCACATCGTATGGATCATTAAAATTTACTGGTGCAGAAAAGCTGAATTTATCAGTGAATAGTGACCCAAGTGAATACTCATTGCATTCACGGTATCTATATAAAGAAAAATCTGTGTTAAATACTTCAATGTAATAATTAATTATATCAGCCTTTTTATCACGTAATCTCTTGATTTTGTAGTTTTTCATGTATTTACCTCCAAAAAAAACACACTGGAATTCACCAATGTGTTCCCCTATTTATATTTTACCACAAATAAGGCTAATCTAAAAATCGTTGTTTGCAATCAAATCTCGATTCATTTTTACTTGATGTTTGATATCCCTAGTGATTTCAATATCTACAAGCTCATTTAGTATGAAGTCAAATCTAATTTCATCATTCCCTTGAGTTATCTTTGCTAATAATATAGAAACTAATTGTCTCGTAGTTAATCGTTTGCTACTTCTTAAAACCCTTTGTTTTTTCTTTGTTTCATCTATTGTTACTTTTCGTATTTTACTATGATCTTCCTCCAA
>Ga0307991_1001396_pt1 | contig 16851 bp, 16 predicted proteins | sample EllFjometagen131_FD_203146 | JGI IMG/M metagenome (GOLD analysis project Ga0307991, IMG submission 203146) | Marine microbial communities from Ellis Fjord, Antarctic Ocean - #131 | ecosystem: Environmental > Aquatic > Marine > Unclassified | place: Southern Ocean | collected 2014-10-08
ATGTTCAAAAATATTTAAGCTCAATTCCAGAAGTTATTTCTTTTGGATATTGTATTTTTGCAAACTGTTTGTACCAGAATTAGAATACAATTTTTTGAATGGATGAAAATTTAGACATATTAGGAGATTTGAATGAGAACGAAGATGCTAAAAATCTTCCTCAGGATGAACAATCAGAAGGAAAAATGCAATCGGCCATGCACATTTCCGGCATGTATAAAGATTGGTTTTTAGATTACGCATCCTATGTTATTCTAGAGCGAGCTGTTCCTAGTGTTAATGATGGGTTAAAACCTGTTCATCGTCGTATTTTACACTCTATGAAAGAGTTAGACGACGGAAGATATAACAAAGTGGCCAATATTATTGGAAACACTATGAAATTTCATCCACACGGAGATGCTTCAATTGGAGATGCTTTGGTAAATATTGGTCAAAAAGATTTATTAATCGATATGCAGGGAAACTGGGGAAATATCCACACAGGAGACCGCGCGGCTGCACCTCGTTATATTGAAGCCCGTCTTTCCAAATTCGCATTGCATACGGTTTTTAATTCTAAAACTACTGAATGGAAACTTTCCTACGATGGAAGAAATAAAGAACCGGTAGATTTACCGGTTAAATTTCCGCTTTTATTGCAACAAGGTGTTGAAGGAATTGCTGTTGGCCTGGCCTCAAAAATTCTGCCGCATAATTTTACCGAACTGATAGATGCATCTATCCGTGTATTACAAGATAAACCTTTTGAACTTTATCCCGATTTTCAAACAGGAGGCTATGTTGATATTAGCAAATACAATCAAGGATTAAGAGGTGGGAAAATACGGATTAGAGCCAGGATTAACCAACTCGATAATAAGACCTTAGTAATTACAGAAATTCCTTTCTCTAAAAACACAAATACAGTTATCGATTCTATAATTAGCGCCAATGATAAAGGCAAAATCAAAATAAAAAGAATTGATGATAATACAGCCAGTGAAGTAGAAATAATTCTCCATCTTGCTACCGGCGTTTCTCCCGATCAAACTATTGATGCCTTGTATGCATTTACCGATTGCGAAGTACCTATTTCTCCCAATTCCTGCGTTATTGATGAAGATAAACCTGCATTCTTAGGCGTTAATGAAATACTGCGAAGGTCTACCCAGTTAACCGTAGATCTGCTTAAAAAGGAACTGCTCATTAAAAAAAGCGAACTTCTTGAGCAATTGCACAATTTATCCCTCGAAAAAATATTTATCGAGAATCGTATTTATCGTGATATTGAAGTTTGCGAATCCTTTGAAGAAGTTATCGAAGCAATTGATCTGGGATTAAAACCTTTTACAAAAGATTTTATCAGGGAAGTTACACGAGATGATATCACTCGTTTAACCGAAATTAAAATCAAACGAATTTCAAAATACAATTCCTTTAAAGCAGATGAGCAGATTGTAAGTTTAAATAAGGAACTTAAACAAGTTGATTTCCATCTAAACCACCTGATTGAATTTGCTATCGATTATTTTAAAGATTTAAAGCAACGCTTTGGTAAGGGACGTGGTCGCAAAACGGAGATTCGTAGTTTCGAAAACATTGATGCTGCAACTGTTGCTGTAGCAAGTCAAAAACTTTACGTTAACAGAGCCGATGGTTTTGTTGGTATTTCGCTCAAGAAAGACGAATATGTCGGCATGTGTTCCGATATTGATGACATTATCGTTTTTCGTGAAGACGGAAAATTCTTGGTTACAAAAGTGAATGGAAAAGTATTTGTTGGAAAGAACATTCTTCATATCGATGTCTTTAAAAAAGGTGACGATCGAACAGTTTACAATGTAGTATATCGCGATGGCTTAAAAGGAACCAGTTACGTTAAAAGATTTTCTGTTACCGGCGTTACACGCGATAAAGAATATAAATTTGCGAGTCAGGATAAAGGAGCGAAAATTCTTTATTTTTCAGCTAACCCCAACGGAGAAGCTGAATTATTAAAAATTACTTTGCGACCAAACCCCCGATTGAAAATACCCATTTTCGATTTCGATTTTAGAGAACTTGCTATTAAAGGCCGTGGAGCAAAAGGAAATATCCTTACGAAGAAACCAATAGCCAAAATTGTTAAAAAAGAAGAAGGCGTTTCTACTTTAGGAGCTATGGATATCTGGTTCGATGAAAGCGTAAAACGCTTAAACACAGATGAAAGAGGCAAATATCTGGGTGCTTTTTCAAAAGAAGAAAAGATTTTTACACTGCTGGCTTCAGGCGATTATAAGATTTATAATTTCGATCTGACCAATCATTTTGAAGAAGACTTACTTCTGATTGAAAAATTCGACGCACATAAAATTGTAAGTGCCCTGTATATCGATGCCAACACGAAAACACCTTATTTAAAACGATTTATCCCCGAAATAGTTGATAAAAAAATTAACTTTATTGGCGATTCGGCCAAAGCAAAATTGCTCGATTTTAGTCTCGATTACAAACCTTTAATTAAAGTAATTATTAAATCGGCTAAAGGAAATCAGACTCTGAACATAGATGTAGATGAGTTTATCGGTGTAAAAAGTTTTAAAGCCAAAGGCAAGCGCTTAACAAGCGACAAACTCGTTAGTTCTACCTGGCTTGAACCCATTGATTCAATCTATCCGGCCATTGAACAAGAAGTGGAACCCGATACTTTTGAAAAGGATATTTTAATTGAAGAAGAGGAGGAAACTGTAAAAGAGGAGAGTAAATCAATTGAACTGGAAATTGATATTGATGAAGAACATATCATTATTGAGGAAAAACCTAAAGAAATTGAAAATAAACCACCAGAAGATAAAGGGGATATAGACACTAGTGACGATGGACAGATTGTTTTAGATTTTTAAATTGACACTTATAATCAAAACTGAATGAAAATGGCTGAACAGAAAAATATTGAGATAGCACCAGATGTACACTGGATAGGTGTTTTAGATAAGGACATTGTTACTTTTGATGTAGTGATGGAAACCGAGCATGGAACAACTTACAATTCGTATTTTATCAATGCTGAGAAAAAAACCATTATTGATACAAGTAAAGAACGTTTTTGGAATACATATCTCGAAAAGATTAAAAGCGTTGTCGATCCTGCTGAAATTGAATATATTATTGTAAACCATACAGAACCCGATCATTCAGGAAATTTACGCAATCTGCTCAATATTGCACCAAAGGCTATCGTTCTTGGCTCAAGCAATGCTATTCGATATTTAAACGATTTAATGGGAATTGATTTTCCTCATCAAATTGTAAAAGATGGTCAAACATTAGATTTAGGCAATAAAACACTCCGATTTATTGGTGCTCCAAATTTACACTGGCCCGATAGTATTTATACTTATCTAGAAGAAGATCGCCTGCTTTTCACCTGCGATTCTTTTGGATCTCATTATGCTGATGAACGCATGTGGGACGATCAAGTTGAAAATTTCGACGATGCATTTAAATATTATTTCGACGTAATTTTAAAACCCTTTAGTAAATTTATGCTCAAGGCAATCGAAAAAATTAAGCCTCTGCAGATAAAAGCCATTTTACCAGGACATGGACCACTTTTGCGTACAAACTGGAGAAAATATGTTCAGCTTTCAGAGGATTATTCTAAAGAGTTTTTGGCTCGTCCTTTGCGAAAATACGTGTTTATTCCCTATGTATCGGCCTATCACAAAACAGGATTAATTGCAGAAACAATTGCAGAAGGTATTCGCCAATCGGGTGAAGTGGATACCATTTTAATGGATGTGGAAAAAACACCCATTGGTGAACTGGATATGCAAATGGAAAAAGCAAGCGGAATCATTGTCGGTTCTCCCACCATCAACCAAAATATTTTACTGCCCATTTACAAGCTTTTTGCCATCATTAATCCATTGCGCGACAAAGGAAAATTGGCCGGAGCTTTTGGGTCTTACGGCTGGAGTGGCGAAGGCAGCAAATTGATAGAGAATAATTTACGAAATTTAAAACTCGATTTTTTTACAGTAGGAATGTTTTTCAAATTTACTCCGAACGATGTAGAATTGGAAAAATGCCGTGCCTATGGTCGTGATTTTGCTGCCAAAATATTGGAATAATAATTCATTTACTACATGAAGAATCTGAGGAGATAATTTATCAGCTTAGGAATTAAGTCTTAATTTCTTTCCAACCCAGGAATCGGCTAACTGTATTGCAAAAAACATAATAATTCCAGCTAATAAAATCCATTTGAATTGATCTAGAAAGCTCACAATTCCATTCAAGCTTTTAGGCTCATAATAATAGAATATTCCTAAGGCAATAAGAGGCATAAGTATAGCTCCACCAAAAAGAGCGGCATGCTTAAGAAATTCATTTTTCCAAAAGCGATATAGATTAATTTGCTTTGCTTTTATTTCCATTTTATCGGCAAAATCTTCTGGAATTACCAAAAGATCATCCGTCATGGCTTCTTGTATCATCGCATCAATTGCATGATCATCCAATTCAAAATTATGCATTCCAAATTCCTTATTTATCTTTTTCATATCCATTCCTCCACTAAAACCCTGTGCTTTAATAATTGAGTTTTTAATAATTGACGTGCTCGATGTAAATAACTTTTTAACGTTCCTTCAGGCATTTGTGTTATTTCTTCTATCTCTTTATAACTTAATTCGTCAATATGATAAAGAGATAAAACAGTCTTATATATTGCAGGTAAATCAGCTATCAATGTTTTAACTATTTCAATCCTCTCTGCTTGCGTTTTAATTTCTTCAGGATCTTTCTTGTCAATCAAACTACTTGAATTATAAGTATTTAAGCTTTCTAAATCCTGAAGAGGAATTCCTCTTTTTCTTATAAAATCAATGGCAACACGATATGCTATTGTCCCAATCCAGGTTGATAATTTTGATTCCCGTCTAAACTCAGGAAGCTTTTTATATACCTTAATAAAAACATCCTGACAAACATCCTCTATATCTGCCTGTTGATCAATCATCCGGCCTGCAATATGAAATACCAATCGCTCGTATTTCTTAACAAGAAATCGAAACGCGTTTGTATTCCCTCCGATGATTTGATCAATCAGCTGATTTTCTTCCATCTTTTATGCTCCATTAGACAAGATAAAAAAAGAATTGTTGCAAATAAAGTTGTTTTTTTGCAACATTTCAAAAAATACTATAGTCTACTAAGCAAATAAATCATTAAAAATATAAAATTATGCAATTAGCAGAAGTAATGACAGTAGCGGTAGTTTTCTTTGCTATCATCACATTCGTAAAAGTTTTGTCGGCACATTTCTTAAAGTCAAGAATAATTAAATCGGGGCATTTTGATAAGGCTGAAATTCTGGAACAATCAAATGAAGTAGTTGAAAAAGAACGGAAAGTAAACTACGATCAATTTCCTGCATTAAAATGGGGCTTGGTTACCTTTTTTGGTGGTATAGGTTTAATTGTTATCGAGATAGTTGGAGCAACAAAACCAATGTTCTCTGATTATAACAGTACTATGCCTTTTGGGATTTTCTTTGTTTCAGTTGCCATTGGTTTTTTAACTTATTATTTTATGATGAGTGCCAAAATGAAAAACAAGTAATACCAATCAGTATTAGACAAAACCGATAGCTAGATTAGTTATCGGTTTTTTTATGCCTGTCCGTTTCAAGAAAACCCTATTTTAGCCAAAAAAAAGCTGAATGGAGACTTTCAAGAAAGCAATGAACGAATCTGCCTTAATGAGGTGGGGAGTATTAATTCTCGTAGGTTTTGTATTATCAGTTAACTACTATTTTTACGATGCTTTCTCTACTTTAAAAGATTTGCTGAAAGCCGAATTTAGTTTTACCAATACCGATTACGGGTTATTTGTTTCATTCTATTCTATTCCCAATACCTTCTTATTGATGGCTGTTTTTGGAGGTATGATATTGGATAAATTTGGCATTCGCCGAACAGGATTTGGTTTTGTTTTCTTTATGGCCTTTGGTGCTTTGCTTACCGCTTATGGAGCTTCTGATTATTATAGTGCTGGAGGATTTGGTCATAGTTTTATGACAAGTTTTCTTAGCTCCTATTCGCCCGAATTAAAAATGATGCTTTTAGGGAGATTTTTCTTTGGCCTTGGTGCTGAAACAAGTATAGTTGTCGTTAGTAAAATCTTAGTTAAATGGTTTAAGGGAAAGGATCTTGCATTAGCTTTTGGACTAAAAGTTGGTTTTGGCCGATTAGGAACCTTTGCTGCATTAAGAATCTCTCCCGTGCTTGCTGATGATGGGGTTCATTTAACCACAGCTATTTGGTTTGCTGCCGTTTTAGTGCTTAGCGGGCTTCTGGCTTTTATTGTGTATATGCTTTTAGATGCAAAATTGGATAAACAAACCGGTTTTGTTCAAAAAAGCGCAAGCTCCGCAAATGAATTTTCGTTTAAAGATTTCGTAGCTATCATCAGTAATCGAGCTTATATTTATATCGCTCTTTTATGCGTTACTTTTTATTCGGCCGTTTTTCCTTTTATGGCCTATGCTCCTGATTTTTTTGCCGATAAATTTGGCCTGACAGCCATTGAAAGTGGAAATATTACATCTTGGCTGCCATTAGGCACCATGCTTTTTACTCCCTTGTTTGGTTTTTTAATTGATCGCTATGGAAAAAGTGCCACTGCTATGATTTTTGGCGCATTAACACTTGTAGGCGTACATTTAATCTTTGCATTTACTATGTTAACGCCCATTATACCACTTCTCTTTTTAGGCATTGCTTTCTCCTTGGTTCCCGCTGCAATGTGGCCAAGTATGGTACGATTGGTAAAGGAAAAACAAATAGGAACAGCTTATGGCTTAATGTATTCTATTCAAAATCTAGGATTGTGGGGATTTCCTCTTATCGCTGGAATCATTTTAGATAAAACGAATCCAGGAAATCCTACTATTCTTAATTACACACCAGTTATACTGATGTTTGCAAGTTTAGGATTGCTTGGGCTGTTTTTTGCTTTTATGCTGAAACGGGAAGACAAAAAAGGATCGTTTGGAATAGAATTACCCTTGAATAAAAATTAATTCGTTAACGAGTTAATGTGCTAATGGGAATATTTTCAGAAGAATGAGCCGAGTCCTTTTTTATCAACTAATTAGCAAATTGATTAATTAGCACATTATCTATTCTTCTTCAATAATCAGAAAAATATCCTCATTGGGCTTTTTCATCTTGTATTTTTCTCTTGCAAACTTTTCTAAATTTTCTTTGCTTTCAAACAAAGTATGATAAAGCGCACTATCTCTGGCTATTTCTTCCTGATAAAACAATTTTTCTTTTTGAAGGGTGCGCAATTCCTTAATTAATTTATAATGTGCCCTAAAATTGTATTGATCAACAAAGGCCAAAAGCACGAATAAAACTATAACTGAAATCCAGTATTTATTGAAGAATTTACGAATTTTCATAACTTGTATCTTCTTACAAAAGTAGTTGACTTAGTAAGCAAAAGAACATGTATTCCTGTTTTTTTTTAACGCATAAATGTTTAGAACGTTCCCTCCTTTTTAAGCATTCAAAACCGAAGTACTAACAGCACATTACATCCGAAATTATAAATTTTTGATGCTCTTCCTGAAAAAATTAAATGAAACGTTTCGAATTCATATAACCATAAACCAGCATCCATTGTGCAAGAACATAAGATCCCATCACCCAAATAGCAGAATTATCTATTGCTTCAGCAAATTTATTGATAGCCAAAATACCATCAGAAGCGAGGAATAAAAGGCCGCCTATCATCACAAACTGCCCAAATTGATGATTATGGATTTTGGAATAAACAATCGTAGCTAAAACCATAAGCATCAGAACTGTTGCATACACAGGAACAGCAATAAGTAATACCAAACTATTGAGCTCTATTACCGCGGGCATCAAAAATAAAAGCAAACTTATATAAATTGCAATAACGAGTAATCCATACAGGGCACTCTGCTTCAGACTTTTCCAAATAAGATGATAATTCCCTTTTAAAAAGACAGCGATATAAAAAAGATGAGATAGCAGAAAAAATACCAATCCCAGAATGAAATTATCGATAAGAGGCATCAGGAAAACATCTCCCATCAAAGAAAAGAAAAGCGCAAACACAAACAACAGGTTTAACATTTTGCCATTCAATCTGTTATCTACTATATACCAAACCATCAATACGATTAAGAGAAGCGGTTTTGTGATATTTTCTAAACCTGGCATTTCCAAAAGTTTTACTGAGATAACTAAAAAAGCCAGGATAAAATAAGGAATCGAGAATAAATAGGTCAATTGTTTTGCTGTCATTGTTTTTTTTATGCTAAGCTACAAAATAATGTGATGATGTGAAAATGTGATAATGGTCTAATGTGTTGATATGTCTTAGCATATTAAATCTTTATTATCTTTGCCGCTCCAAATTTTCCAGCTGAATGAAATTAGAAGAAGAGATAAAACGTAGACGAACCTTTGCCATTATTAGTCACCCCGATGCCGGTAAAACCACTTTAACTGAAAAGCTTTTGCTTTATGGAGGCGCTATTCAGGTTGCTGGAGCCGTAAAATCGAATAAAATTAAGAAGACTGCGACTTCCGATTTTATGGAAATCGAAAAGCAAAGAGGAATTTCGGTGGCTACCTCTGTTATGGGTTTCGATTACAAAGATTACAAAATCAATATTCTGGATACTCCCGGCCACAAAGATTTTCAGGAAGACACGTATCGCACGCTCACTGCTGCTGATAGTGTGATTGTTGTGATTGATGTTGCCAAAGGTGTAGAGCCTCAAACAGAAAAACTGGTTGAAGTTTGTCGAATGCGAAATATTCCAATTATCGTTTTCATTAACAAACTCGACCGCCACGGAAAAGATGGATTTGAATTGCTGGATGAGATTGAAGCAAAATTAGATATCAATGTAACTCCATTGAGTTGGCCTATCAATATGGGTCCTGAATTTAAAGGCGTTTACAGTATTTTTGAGAACAAACTCAATCTTTTTACCCCTGCAAAACAAACCATTGAAGAATATGTGGAGATAAACAGTTTGGCTGACCCTGTATTGGATGAAATTGTTGGTTCCAAAGATGCAGAAATTCTTCGTGAAGAATTGGAATTAGTCACTCAGGTCTACCCTACTTTTGAAAAGCAGACCTATCTTGATGGAAATATCAGTCCTGTCTTTTTTGGTAGCGCCTTAAATAATTTTGGAGTAATGGAATTGCTCAATTGCTTTATCCAAATAGCTCCCAATCCATTGCCTTACCAAACAGAAGAACGTTTAGTTCAACCCGTCGAAGAAACTTTTAGTGGTTTTGTATTTAAAATCCATGCCAATTTAGATCCAAATCACCGCGATCGGATTGCTTTTGTTCGTGTAACATCAGGCATTTTCAAACGAAATGTTTTTTATCATCACGTTAGAAGCAATAAAAAAATGCGCTTTTCCAGTCCTACAGCTTTTATGGCACAGAAAAAATCAATTGTCGAAGAAGTTTATCCAGGAGATATTGTGGGATTGCATGATACTGGGAATTTCAAAATCGGTGATAGTTTAACTGAAGGAGAAATTCTAAATTTCAAAGGAATGCCCAGCTTTTCACCCGAGCTATTTAAATATATCGAAAATGCCGACCCAATGAAATCCAAGCAGTTGGCTAAAGGTATAGATCAATTAATGGACGAAGGAGTGGCGCAGTTATTTAAAGGAAAAACATCCACGCGAAAAATTATCGGAACCGTTGGTGCGCTTCAGTTTGAAGTTATTGAATACCGCTTGCTGCATGAATATGGTGCAAAATGCCGCTACGAGCCTATTACACTCTATAAAACGGCTTGGATAACTAGCAAAAACGAAGCACAACTGGACGATTTTATTATGCGTAAATCAGGCAGTTTGGCTGTTGATAAAGAAAGCCGATTGGTTTTTCTGGCAGAAAGTAAATATTCTCTGGATTTAGCAATGGGAAAATACCCTGAAATTGAATTCCACTTTACTTCGGAATTTTAATAAGTCATCGTATGACTCTCAGGACTGACCTAATTCCTGATCGATCCTGTCTTTCAGGAATATTTTTATAAGCGACTGGTAAGGCACATCTCTCTTATTAGCCATTTGCTTTAGCTCATCCAAAATAAATTCGGGAAGTCTTAAAGAAATTGTTTTTGTTGAATGTTTTAATTTAGAGAAAACCTTTTTCTCTCCTTTTTCCCAATTGATGTATTCTGTAGCATCATTTTTACTCCAAAAATCTCTTTCCTCATTTTCGTTTTTAAAAACTGGGATAGGTTTTTTATTTTTCATTATAATAATTCCTTTCTTTTTTACTCATATCTCTTGCCGATATAACCCTAATCCTTTTATTTCGTATTGTAAAAACAATAAAAAGCAATCGCTCAGAATCAGTCTGCCCTAATAAAAACCAACGTTTTTCTTTTACAGAATGCTTTTCGTCATCAGTTACAATATAGGGTTCATTAAAAAAACCTGCTCACATTCACTTTGACTAACCTGATGAAGAATCCAGTTCTTTTCCAGATTTCCTTCATCCCAATCAAATCCGATACAATCCTTTAAGTCATCCATAATGTATATTGCAAAATATACATTTTAAGATGCGAATGCAACTACTTTTCTTCAGAATTTTTGGTAAGTCATACGATGACTTAAAGTCATCGTATGAATACACTAACTCAAATACTTAGCTACAATAGGCATTCTTCTACCCATTCCAAAAGCCTTAGTTGAAACTCGCAAAATGGGTGGGGTTTGATAACGCTTGTACTCACTGATATTCACCAATTTAAGTACGCGATTCACCAAATTTTCCTCAAATCCCATCGATATTATTTCACTTGGGCCTTTTCGTTTTTCAATGTATTGAAACAAGATAGCATCCAATATTTCATAGTCGGGTAAAGAATCTGAATCTTTTTGATCTGGTCGTAATTCTGCCGAAGGAGGCTTGTTAATCGTATTCCAAGGAATAATTTCATTTTCGCGATTAATATATCGCGCCAACTCAAACACATCCACTTTATACACGTCGCCCAAGACTGATAGTCCACCATTCATATCGCCATAAAGTGTTCCATAGCCAACAGCTGATTCGCTTTTATTGGAAGTATTCAAGAGGATATAGCCAAACTTATTAGACAATGCCATCAACAAAACTCCTCGCGCCCTTGCCTGAATATTTTCTTCAGCAATAGTAAAAGGTAAATCTTTGAAATGTGGTTTCAATTCTTTTTCGAAACTTTCGTAAATAGATTTTATCGTAATTATTTCGTACGGCGAACCTAAATTTTTGGCTAAATCCTCCGCATCTTTTATAGAATGATCAGAAGAATACTGCGAAGGCAACAAAACAGCATGTACATTTTCTGCTCCCAATGCTTGCGCAGCTATGGCCATCGTTACAGCAGAATCAATTCCACCTGACAAACCTAAAACCGCTTTTTTAAATCCAAGTTTTTGAAAATAATTCCGCACTCCCATTACCAATGCATCGTGAATTAAGGCAATTTTTTGAGGCTGTTTATCATTTTGGATTTCTTTTGGTAAATCCTCTAAATCAAATAATTGCAAGTCTTCTTCAAAATAATTTAATTCTCCAACTAACTTACTATTAGCATTATAAGCTAAAGAACCTCCGTCAAATAATAACTCGGTCTGGGCTCCAACATGATTGGCATAAAACAAAGGAAGATGATATTTATCCACATTGGCTTTCATAATCTTTTTTCGTCGAGCAGCCTGTTCGTAATGAAATGGCGAAGCAGCGATATTGATTATGACTTCTGGATTTTCTTTCATCAGTTCATCCATTGGTTTGATGCGATACAGATCATCAACACCGATATTCCATATATCCTCACATACGCTGATGGCCAAACGTTTTCCCTTGTAATTTACACAATGAAAATCCGTATTGGGTTCAAAATAGCGGTATTCATCAAAAATATCGTAAGTAGGCAATAAGCTTTTATGCACAAGATCCTGAATTTCACCATCATTTAAAAAAGCCGCTGAATTGAAAAGTGCTTTTCCTGTTGTAGATTTATTTTTTGTTGGCAGCCCAACTACCGCCGCAATTCCGATGCAGCTTTTGGCAACCTCTTCAGTCGCTTTCCAGCAACGATTTATATAATCATCGAACTCCAAAAAATCACGTGGTGGATAACCTGAAATGGCGAGCTCGGCAAAGATCACTAAATCAGCATTTTGCTTTTTCGCATCGGCAATAGCCGAAATCATCTTATTTTGGTTACTCTCGAAATTACCAATATGATAATTCAGTTGTGCAATAGCTATTTTCATTGTAATGATTGTTGTATTGCAAAGATAGAATTTTTAGCCTTTAGCCATTCGCTATTGGTAATTTGCCATAAATAATATAGCGGTTTATTATTAACCAGCCAAAGGCAAACGGCTAAAAGCTAAAAGTTTTAGCGCGTTGCAATCACCTATAATTTTCCTATTTTTGCCGAATGGAAAGTCAACGTCAACAAAAAATTAATCGTCTATTACAAAAAGATCTGGGGGAGCTCTTACAAAAAGACGTAAGTAATCTCGGACTTGGAGCTATGCTCACCGTTACCAAAGTATCTGTAACTTCCGATCTTTCATTAGCCAAAATTTATATTAGTTTGCTGGCAGCAGATGATCATGCCGAAGTAATTACCAACTTAAACAAACACAGCAAAGAGGTGCGTTATTTATTAGGATTGCGCGTAAAAAATCAACTAAGGGTTATTCCCACTCTTCGTTTTTATGAAGATGACTCCCTTGATTATCTCGAAAATATTGAACGTATTTTAAAAAACGACTAATTCTTTCCTATGCAATACGATCCCATAAAACGCAGTCTGGGCAGTTTTTTCAATGCTTCACCTTTGCTTCGAAAACTATTTTATCGCTTGCTCGATCTTTTGCTTTTAAGAACCTGGCACGTTAAACGAGCTTTTGAAGCCTGGGCAAAAAATAAAAATTCTGCTTCCATTCTGGATGCAGGAATGGGATTTGGTCAGTATTCTTATTTTATGGCCAAAAGAAATGCAAAATTTGGTATCGAAGGTGTAGATGTAAAATCAGAACAAGTGGATGATTGCACTGCTTTTTTTGGAAAAATTGGACAAACAAATGCCTCTTTTGCTATCGCTGATCTTACCAAATATACAAAGGAAAACGCCTACGACTTAATCCTTTCTGTTGATGTGATGGAACATATTGAAGAAGATGTTTTGGTATTTAAAAACTTTCATCAGAGCATGAAGCAAGGCGGAATGCTTTTAATTTCCACTCCTTCCGATCAGGGAGGATCAGATGTTCATGAACACGAGCTAGAAGAAGGAGCCTCTTTTATTGATGAGCATGTTCGCGATGGGTATGGAACATCTGAGATTACAAACAAATTAAACGATGCTGGTTTTTCTAAATCAGAGGTGCATTATTCGTATGGATGGCCAGGAAAAATATCATGGAAAATATCGATGAAATACCCCATTTTACTATTGAATATTTCAAAAATATTCTTTTTAATTCTGCCTTTTTACTATTTAATAACATTTCCTTTTGCGACGATATTCAACTATTTAGATGTTAATTTGAAACACAAAACAGGTACTGGCTTGATTGTAAAAGCTTGGAAATAAGTTGATGTGCTGATTTGTAAACAAAAATCAGGAAGAATCACCTCAAATAATCTTAAACACTTTTCCTGGCAAACAGCGAACTAAACCTTCAAATTCCAAATTTAACAAAACGGCAGACACCTGACTCATAGGCATTTGAGCCTTTAGTGCGATCAGATCAATTGTTGGATTTTTTTCTTGCTGAATAATATGTATTAATAATTCTTCCTCTGGTTTTAACTCAATAAATAACTTTTTTTGGATTGCATTCACTCTTTTTGGGCTGTCCCAACCCATCATATATCTTATATCATTTGCTGATTCAACTAAGGCAGCACGGTTGCTTCGAATTAGAAAATTTGTTCCTTTCGAATATAGATCGTCCGGGCGACCAGGAATAGCAAATACATCTCGATTATAGCTATTCGCAATGTCAGCAGTAATTAAAGAGCCCCCTTTTGCTGCCGACTCGATGACTATTGTTGCATCAGCCAAACCTGCGATTATTCTGTTTCGTTTCGGGAAATTAGGAGCATCCGGAATTGTTTCACTTATGAAATCTGTTAACAAGCCTCCTTGCTGTAACATTTTATTAGCCAACGACTTATTGATTCCGGGATAAATCCGGTCTAAACCGTGAGCCAGTACACCAAGTGTATTCAAACCATAATCTAAACTCGATTTATGAGCCTGAGTATCCACGCCATAAGCCAATCCACTCACAATCAAAACCTCTTCGTCTTTAAATCCACCAATTATCTTATCGCAAATTGCCCTACCATATTCCGTCACTTTACGTGTGCCAACTATAGCCAGAATTTTACTCTGATTTAGGTTTGTATTCCCTTTAAAATAAACCATTACGGGGCCGTCAATAGCTTGCTTTAAACGAATTGGGAAGTCTTTATCTATAAAAAACAAGGCTTGAATATCATTCTTCTCAATAAAACTAATTTCAGTCTCAGCACGTTTTAGCACTTGATGATTCACAATGATTTCGGCTAGTTTAGATCCTATCCCTTCTATTTTTAATAGGTTGTTTTTCTTTTCCCTGAAAACAGCTTCAGCTCCACCACAATAGGCAATCAGTTTTTTGGCATTCACATCACCTACTCCTGGCAATAATGTAATGCCAATTTCATACAACAATTGATTATGCGTTTTTTGCGACATTGGAAATAATGAAACGAAATTGTTAAAACGAAGATACGGATTTTTAAGCTAATCCTTCATCCGAATATTAAAACAATTCAATACGAATCCAAAAAATGACACTGCCTTTTAAAAAAATAGCATTCTCTGTGAAATGAATTTAGAAACACCTAGTTGTCTTTTAATTTATTCATTCTGTTTTAATCCCAATTAATGGTTATTTTTATTCCAGTTTTTTTTAGTTATTTAGACTCTGTATAGATTATAATACTCTGAATACCATTTTATTGTTATACATATTTTGTTGGTTTTCTAAATTAGCCCTATATCATTTTAGCCGAAAATTATTTATACCTTTGCAGCCTCTAAAAACAGAAAGAATGAGTTTTACTAAATAACAAATATTAGAATCATTAAAAAAGGTTCTTTACTTCCCAAAAGGAACAAATGTTGTTGATCTGGATATGGTTGACCGATTGACTATTGAAGGAGACAAAATAAGTCTTGCCTTGGTTTATCCACAGGCTAACGACAAGAATGCTCATATTGTTAAAGATGCGGCTTTACGCACTTTAAAAGCTGATTTAGGTGAAAACACTGAAATTAGTATTGATACAATGAGTGAGCAGGAAGCTGGTCGTGGTTCATTAGGAAAAGTGAAAAATATAATTGCTATCGCTTCCGGTAAGGGCGGCGTTGGGAAATCAACTGTTGCTGCCAATTTAGCTATCGCATTAGCAAAAACAGGTGCAAAAGTCGGATTATTGGATGCCGATATTTACGGTCCTTCCATGCCAATTATGTTTGGTTTGAATGGCGAACGCCCAGGAGCCAAAGAAGAAGGAGGAAAAACAAAGATTCTTCCGATTGAAAAATACGGATTGAAATTACTGTCAATTGGATTCTTTATCGAAGAAAACAAAGCTTTAATGTGGCGCGGTGCAATGGCTTCCAATGCCTTGGGACAATTATTTAACGATACCATTTGGGGCGAACTTGATTTTATGGTTCTTGATCTTCCTCCAGGAACTGGTGATATTCATCTTACTTTGGTTCAAAGCGTGCCTGTAACAGGAGCCGTCATAGTAACGACGCCTCAAAATGTCGCTTTAGCTGATGTTAGAAAAGCGGCAGATATGTTTAAAAACGAAAGCATTAAAGTGCCTTTATTAGGCGTTGTTGAAAATATGTCTTATTTTTCTCCTGTGGATTGTCCTGATAAAAAATATTATATCTTTGGACAAGGCGGAGGTCAACTTGTTGCCAACGAATTGGGAAGTGAATTGTTAGGTAGCCTTCCAATTATCGAAGCGATTGCGGAAACCAGCGATAGTGGTGTTCCAATTGCTTTGGATGACTCAACTGCTGCTGCAGCTGCATTTAAGGCAATTGCTGAGAAAGTAATACAAAATGTGAACAAACGGAACCAGGAGCAAGAGGCAACACGAATTGTTCAAATAAATCCAGATGCTAACTGTTCAACGGATTAACAAAAAAAATAAACCATAAAATAATGGCAGATAATACAGAATTACAAAGTAAAGTTGAAGGGATTATTGAACAAATAAGACCCTATTTGCAAAATGATGGCGGCGATATTCGGTTTGTCAATATTACAGAAGACAATACCGTAAACGTAGAGCTCTTAGGCGCTTGCGGAACTTGTCCATACAGCACTATGACACTTAAAAATGGCGTTGAAGAAGCCGTGAAAAAAGCTTTGCCTGAAATAAAATCGGTTGAGGCTATTAATCTGAACACCTAATAAAATACCAGAATTTTTCTTAAAGAAGACCAGTTTGTTAGAAATAACTCACTGGTTTTTTTATTTACAATTCTTTAATTTGATACAATTAACTGATTTTAAAAAAATAATTTTTTTATCTCAAAAATTCTTTTGTACTTTTATAGAGTATTAATTTTGAATGATTAACGCTATGAAATAGCCATGATAAGGTAATCACCACCTAAAATGATCAAAATTTTCAATCATGGCCTATTCCATTTGGCAATTAAAAACAAATTTATCACAGATGAAAAACAAAAAATCATTTTTAGCCGTAGTTT
>Ga0307991_1001398_pt1 | contig 16845 bp, 11 predicted proteins | sample EllFjometagen131_FD_203146 | JGI IMG/M metagenome (GOLD analysis project Ga0307991, IMG submission 203146) | Marine microbial communities from Ellis Fjord, Antarctic Ocean - #131 | ecosystem: Environmental > Aquatic > Marine > Unclassified | place: Southern Ocean | collected 2014-10-08
GGATCTATGCTCTTCGGAGCAGAACTTTTCTTCTTTTTTGGTATTACCTTTTTTTCTTCTTCTGACATTCTAAATTCCTCCTTACAATTATGTATTAGCCCTTCTTGGGCTAATTTTTATTATTAATCAATAAAAATATTAATTTTCTGCCGTTAGATCATCAATCATTTCCTGGGCAAGTTTGATGGATTCAGGGTGCCTCATTATCAAAACATCAGACCCTGCAAGCAAATAACAAACAGCTCCTACGGCCTCCATGAGTATGGCCCTTCTGCCTGGTTCACCCATGATGGGTACCTCTTCTTTAGGCTGGCCTGCTTCTTTGCACTTCCATATCTCATTGCCAAGGTTGTTAATCATCGGTATCTGAAGTTTATCATCCTCTTGGGTAAGCCCTGCCTGGCAAATTCTCTCCATAACCGAGTAGGCATATTCAATGCCGTAACCAAGACCACCTGTTGTCGGATCATTCAGGAGCTGTGCATCCGGAACACCAAGATTGCCAAGGAGGATGTTGAGCTGCTTTGCAAGATTAACATCTATAGGCGTTGAAGCCACCACTATATGTTTATATCCAAGGGCACTGGCGCCTACACCCTTATGAATCGGTTCCTCCACTGGAGACAGGCTGAGGTTTTTCCCCTCACAGACCTCTGCTATCTTCTTTAAGACCTGCTCATCTTTTTCATTTACTGCCGTGCCCCAGAAGACTACTGGAACGTCAATTGCATCAACAATTTTTTTTGCCATCTCAGCCGCCTCGTCAACCGGCCTGTCATCCCCATTGGGGTCAGTGCTTTTCAACTGGACAACAATAACCTTTGCCCCATAATCATCAACACATTTCTTTGCCCATGCCGGGGGATCAGAAATAACATCCTTAAAGGGCTCAATAGCTGCAGCCGGCCAAATGTCCGGCTCCATATCCCATATTTCCATTGCTAATATAGGCATATTCGGCATGCTGCCCTCAAAAAGATAGAATGGAAAACTAGTTCGTCCTCCAGCCGTTGCCGTATTCCCGCCACTGCCTAAGGTTACTTCTTTCACACTTCCTGTATAATTTATCTTTGGTATTTCAAAGGCCACTTCTTTACCTCCCTGTTTAAGTATCTAAAATAAAAAATTAATGTATTTATAACCGTTCACGGGTTCAAAGGTTGTATTCTCATCACTATACGCCATTTTGTAAGCGTTTTGTATGGGAAACCGGCCGCTTCCACATCCCCACATATCTGGAACATAGTACTTCGCAATGATGTTGCAAAACCCTCATTTTTTACGAGCATTTCGGGGATCCAATTTCAGTCTTTCCCCTAACCCTGAACGTTGAACCCTGAACCTGTGAACGGTTACATGTATTTATGCCTTGCCTTCAGTCATTTCATGGATGTTTGTCTACAAAAAAGGCAATATATAATGTAACTTTATTTAGCTACATTGTAACTATTATTTTTTCTTAATATTGTCAATAAAAAAAATGATAACTTCGAAAAAAACACTTTACTATTTTTTCAAAAGTAAAATTTTGCCTTAGAGATCCAGACTTTCAATGCGGAAAAAAACAAGAATTCATGTCTTCTCAATAAGTCCGGGTAATAGCTCTGGATTTGCGCCTTCGTGGGGATGACAATCGAGTGTAATTTTCCGTCATTCCGGTCTGTCTGCGTGCGACGCACAGGCAGGCGAAAGCCGGAATCCAGTGGTTACAAAATATAATCTACTTCAACTTATTGAGAACTTACAAATTCATTGGTTGGCAGCTACTTTTTGGGGGCAATTCAAGGTCAGCCATTAGGGGTACCTTGAATCTTTAGCTGCATACAGGGAAGGGGATATGGTAAAGATTATATGGCAAGAATATATTTTTTATCGATTTAAGGCAGAGAAAAAACGGTTAAAAGATTCCCTCTAAAACCGAGGTCACAATCTTATCAGCAACGCGGTCATTATCAATATTGTAACTTCCGGACTCGATACTCTCTTTAATATAGGACACCTTATCTTCTCTAATATCCGGTGATGATTCAATAATATCCTTTATTTGCCGGCTCTCTTTAGACATCTGTGAAAGGCTTACAGCGTCGGCTTGTTTGGGCTGCTCGCTCCCTTCAATCTTTTTTTCATTGGATAGCTGTTTCTCATCAACATTTTCAACGCCTTTAACGCTGGCTTCTGATAGCTGTTTGCTGATTTCATAATTAACTATCCTGTCATCAATTTCCATAAGATAATCCTCCATGTACTACATCATGTTTTTATCCACTAAATCTTTGGTAATGTTTTTCAAACTGTACTGTAAAAATTTAGAATCTTCAATGGAAAGGGAATTAATGGTTTCACCATCATCATCAATTACCTTGAAAATCAAGTCGCTGGATCCTTTATCGGTTACTTCCAAATTGGCGCCATATTGATCTTCAAGCTTCTTGAATATTTCCTTTTCAACATCATCATTAGGACCGTATTTAGTGATCTTTCCTACAATCTCAGATGAGACCTTATCAACAATGACCCTTCTTTTAGCCTCACTTGATATGTTGATTGTATCTGGTTGACGGGAGTTCTCAACCTTCGGCGTATTTAATATCCAGTTTTGCCTTAGTTGATCTCCGTAGACCCTTAACACATTATTGACTTGATAAAGCGGTATCACCATAATTTCACCTTGTTATCCTTATCGGAAAGTAACCTGTAAAACTTTAGAAAAATTATGGCTTAGGGACTTATATATTTCCAGTCCCTTAGGAAAAAATCTTTCCTTGCTCTCTAAGCCCAAGGAAAGCATCAACTATATTTGAATCGAATTGACTGCCTGAATTCTCCCTTATAATCTGTGTGGCCTTGCTATCTTCTAATTTATGCCTGTATGACCTGTCAGAGGTAAGGGCATCAAATGTATCGGCAACCGCCAAGATGCGAGATAAAAGAGGGATATCCTCTCCTTTTAACATATCAGGATACCCATTTCCATCCCACCGTTCGTGGTGGTGTTTTATGACTTTCTGTTCTTCAGTCCACATATTAAAATGACCAATAATATTCGCCCCAATAACAGGGTGTTTTTTTATTATCTCGTACTCTTCGTCTGTTAGTTTGCCTGGTTTTAATAGAACATTATCTGGAATACCTATTTTTCCAATGTCATGCAAATTTCCGGAAACAGACAAAATATCAATATTTTCCTGCGTACACTCCATAGCCTCGGCAATCAATACAGCATAGTTTTTTACCCTCGATGAATGCTGTTTTGTATACGGGTCCCTGGCCTCAATGGTCTCGACAAAGGCATAGAGCGTAGAAAACAGATTACCGTATATATTTTCGTAAAGCGCCAGGTTTTCGACCAGAAATGACGCATCCTCTGCAAGAAAATTTAAAAAATAGAGATCTTTTTCATTAAAATTGCGTTTATCATCTTTCATAAGTGAAACGAGCACACCAAAAACCATAGATTTAATCTTTAAGGGGATGGCCATGGTACTGTGATTAACGCCGTTTTTCCTGATAATAAGGGGCACTCCATCATTTCCAACCTTTCTAATGATGTTTTTGTCCACATTAAGAGTGCCCCTATTATCCTTATTGTTATCTCTAATAAAAGATGCGATTACTGCAGGGTTGGACATCTCATGGCCAAACACATAGAAATGCGATTCATCGCACATGGTTATCTTTGCCGACAGATTCACCAGTATTGAAAAAAGATCTCTGCTTGTAGTTGCCCGATCCAACTGCTTAAGGATCAGGTTCATTGTTTCAACCTCTTTAATCTTTTGTTTTAGTTCTTTATTAATTTTTTTGATTTTTTCGTTTTTTTTGGCCTCATCTTTTAGCAAAACATTTTCAATGAACAATGAACGCTCTCTTGTAACCCTTTCCACGGTAATTGGTAGTTGTTCTATTTTAACCGGTTTAGGTAAAAAATCTACAACACCATTCTTAAGTATTTTTATTGCATTGTCTAATGACGGGTATCCTGTCATAACTACCACTGGAATTGTGTTATCATAATGCTGTATTTTGTTTGTCAACTCAATTCCATCCATCCTGGGCATGGAAATATCAGTAAAACAACAATGAACCTCTTCGCTCTTTATTATCTCAAGGGCTTCAAACCCATCTTTAGCAGTCAACACATTGTAGTTGTTTACAGATTCAAGGTATTCCTTAAAAATTTCCCGAATATTCTCTTCATCATCGACAACAAGTATGTTTAAATGTTTATCCATTTAATAATCTCAGCCGAGTTTTCTTTTAAGGTTATTCTTTAGATTCTTACATATTAAATCTGAGAGATTATCTCTTACAATTTATATCATATTGGAGCGAAGCGACTTCAACAAATCGTCAATCGTCAATCTTCAATTTGGTTACGGCTTGTCCTGGTCATGGTCAATCATTTTGATGAGCTGTTTTTTGAACGTATTAAATTCACTCTCATTCAATATTCCATTTTGTCTCAAGGCAGAGAGGGACTGTAACCTATCAAAATAATCATTGTTGTGGCCGTCAGCGCTGTAAAGATGATGCAGATTAGATATATTTGAAGAAAAATAATTAACATTTGCCTTTTTTTCGTCATCAATTATCTTTCTCTTTGCATCCGTGAGTTCCTGATATGCTTTACGTAATTTTTCCGTTAATACACTGTTTTTCCTGTTCAGACGTATCTTTTCAACGGCATTGTCTATAACAATTTTTATTTCCTCAAGCTTGCATGGCTTCCTGATATAATCATAGGCCCCTTCCCTTACTGCCATGATGGCTGATTCTAAAGATGCATAGCCGGTAACAATAATAACCATTACATCCGGGTTAATTTTTTTTGCATACCTCAGGACATCCATTCCGCCTACTTTGGGCATGGAAAGGTCGGTAATGATAAGATCGTAGGCATTTGTCTTAATATCTTCAATTGCCTTTTCCCCGTTATAACATACATTTACGGTCTTATCTTCACTTGAGATTAGATCCCTAAAGACATCTGCTATAATTTTATCGTCATCTACTACAAGTATCGTAACTTTTTCTTTATCCATTGTTTACTCAGGGTTCAGCCCGCCACAAAAACGGCGGGTAAAGGTTCAAAGGTTCCATCTTCGTCACCAGACTGAATTTGAGATGCGTATTTACGAGAAAAGCGTGAGCTTTGTCAGGCCTAATCCAAAATTTGGAGATAAATTGGCAATTATTTAGGAAAATGTGCATATTTGACTGTAACCTCTGGCCTTTAATGCCTTCTTTGTCCTTAACCCCTGACCCAGACCAGGCTTTAGAAGGCAGGGGCAAACAACACATTCAGAAGATTTAATAATTACTTAGTTAAAATGTATGAAAGTCGCGCCAGGGCAGGCCTGAATCCCGCTTTCAGCGGGAAACCTTGAACCCGTGAACGGTTACAAATATCTTTTCATTGTTTTTCTTTGCGAGCTTTGCGCCTTTGCCTGCCCAGTTAAATTCCGAAGGACAGCGAAGCGTATTTAACCGGGGCGCGAGATATTCTTGGTTCCCCGATGAATCGGGATTTCCGCCACACAGCACAGGCGGACAAGTCTGCTACGCTCCAACCTGTTTGCCCTGGTTAGGAATTCAAAACCTTATTCAAAATCATATCACTAATTAGCCCAACCCTGAACGGATAACACCCATCTATATCCTTATCGGATATTCCCCTAAAATCTAAAGCTAAAAATACAGTAACTACCCAGGTTTTTAGGTTGAAGACTGAAGGCTGAAGTATTTCAACCAAACTCGTAATGATTTAATCAAACCATTCAAACTATTCAAAACCTTCTCTGCCTCTATGACCTCTGCACCTCTGCGGTAAAAAAACTAAAAATTATTCCAGGAAGCAGTATTCTTTACCTCTAACAATCTATTTTTGACAGACCTGCCCTGGCGCGACTTTCGTACAATATGGTAAAGCCTTAATTAAATATGCTGAATGAGGCTGTTTACTTCTGCCTTGCAAGGCCAGGTCTAGGCCAGGGATTAACAGGATGAACTGGATTTTCAAAACAACCTTACAAATATTTTCTACTGGATTATGATTTTAAGATTAAGAAGATAAACATCCGGTCTATCCTGTTAATCCTGTCTAAAGGTTTTTTAACAGGTGAACTATTACTAATTTTTTATCTGTGTACGAAGTCCGCGTTTATCTGCGTCCTGTTTTAATTTTGGGATTCACCAACAAAATTAATTAAAGTTTTTAAAAAATATATCCGATAAGGGCATTAAAGCATCGATAAACCGGTCTGGAAAGGAGGCGATAAAGAAACAAAAAGACCAGCGGATGTTTTAAAGGTAACCAATTATAAATCTTTCGGCAAGAAAGCCGGACAAAAACCCTTAGAATAAGGAGAAATATTATGGGAATATCATTAACAGCAGGAATGAGGTCAAATCTTTTTAACTTACAGCAAACAGCCAAGCTTATGGACCAAACAGCGATTCGTTTGAACACGGGCAAAAAGGTCAATTCAGCCCTTGATGATCCCATCAGTTACTTTACCGCCAAGGACCATATGAGCCGCGCGTCCGATCTTGCGACTCTGAAGAACGGTATGAGTGAGGGCGTCCAGACAATCACCGCCGCTAACAACGGCGTTGAGTCTATTATGGCCTTGCTCGCGGATGCCAAATCCAAGGCGGAATCCGCGAAAAGTGCCGATTTCGTCGAAACAACCGTCACCCTAAGCAGTGTTACTGAAGGTAACACAGTAACTGTCGGTGGAGTAGAATATACGTGCACCACCGGCGGCGCCGCAGGTACGTTTGAGAAGGGAACCACTGATACGCTGACGGCTGCGAATCTTGCAGCTGCGATAACTACCGCGGCAGGTGTTCTAGCAAGTTCGAGCGAGGCTGTTTTATCTATTTCCTTTGAATCCGCCGATGTAACTGAAGGTACTGTGGTTGAAGGTGCCGGCTTTGTAAATGCAGAAGCCGATCTTGCGGACAGCGCGAAAGCGGAATTGGCAAGCCAGTATAATGAACTGTTGAGTCAAATAGACGCCATGGTGGATGACTCAGGGTATAAGGGCATAAACCTTCTGAAATCCGATGACACCTTGACGGTAAATTTCGAAGGGACCAACAAGCTCGATGTGGACGGTTTCGATGCTGATCACGAAACTCTGGGTGTCTCTGACGTTACTACCTGGACAACTGCTTCTGCAGATCTTGACGGTGATATAAGTAAGCTGGATGCTGCGGTTGATAAATTGGAGACAAAATCATCGGCTTTGGCGTCGTCATTGAGTATTGTCACGGTGCGTCAAGACTTCACGGAGAACATGATTAACACCCTTACCACGGGGGCGGATAACCTTACCCTCGCTGACATGAATGAAGAGGGGGCAAACATGCTGATGCTTCAGACCCAGCAGGCCCTCGGCACGAATTCACTGGCCCTGGCAGCCGAAACGGCTCAGGGAGTGCTCAGACTTTTCTAAAAGGGCGAACATGAAACGTGGGGGGAAGCTTCGGCCTCCCCCCACAATTTATCGAGAGGTTGGTGAAGCCGTGGCACTCAAGATCTCATTAAAACCGAATGAAAAAATGATAATCAGCGGCGCGGTCGTGACCAACGGCAACATGAGAAGCGATCTGTCCATAGAAAACAAAGTCGCCATCCTTCGTGAAAAAGACATCATGAAAGAAGCGGAGGCGGATACTCCTTGTCGCAGGATATATTTTGTTATACAGCTTATGTACATAGACGAGGGGAATGTGGTTGAGTACCACAAGACGTACTGGGATCTGGTGAGGGATGTTCTGGCCGCAGCACCCAGCACGCTGAGTCTTATAGATCCAATCAGTAAACACATTCTCAACGGAGAATACTATAAGGCCCTCAAATTCACCCGGAAACTGACGGAATATGAAGAGGAGGTCGTGAAAAATGCAAGGTAATCCCGCTTATAACAAGATGGGAATCAATAGCTATCAAAATATTCAGAAAGAATCAATGTCGGGACGTGAAACAGAAGCAAGGGTCCTGAGCACGGCAGCACTCAAGCTAAGAAAATGTCAGGAAAACTGGGGCTCGAAAACCCACCGGACCGAACTGGAAAAAGCGTTCGAATACAATCATCAGATATGGTCTATATTCCAGGCCGAACTGACAAAACCCGACCATCCCATGGATCAGGAGTTGCGTCAGAACATCCTCAATCTCAGCGTATTCGTCGAAGGAAGGATATACGATACCAGGGCCTATCCTGATCCTGAAAAACTCACCGCAATCATCAATATTAACAACGGCCTGGCTGCCGGACTCAGGGCATCACCCGCAACAGCTCAGTAAATCTTGAGAATTTGAAAACACGCGCAAAAGTCTCATCCTGCGCTTCAAATACAGACTTCGTTAGAGGTCTGACATAAAAAAAGGGGGGGACTGATTTCAGCCCCCCCCTTTTTTGCAGAGATTCGTTGATTCGTTGATTAGATAATTCGTGGTCACCCCCAATCATCAACTCGATCATTAGATAATTCATACTCATCCAGCCTGATCATCCAATCTCAAATCATCCAATTATCGAATCAACTAATTTCCTAATCATCCAATCAACCAATCTCAAATCTCCAATCTCTAATTATCTAATCAACCAATCCCGTCTCGTTGATTAGTTAATTCGATGATTCGATAATTCGTACTTACCCATCCTAACCATCTAATCAACCAATCTCAAATCATCTATCCCCAATCAACCAATCTCAAATTCTCCAATCATCTATCCCTTTTCTCCAATTCATCCTTTACCCTGTCAAAAACAGTACCCCAGTCCCCACGCGAAGGTTGGCGGAAAAGCCGCATGGTCGGATACCAGGGACTGTCTTCCCTTTCCAATAACCAGCGCCAGTCCGGGGCGTATGGTAACAGAGTCCATACCGGTTTGCCCATTGCCCCGGCCAGATGGGCCAGGGCTGTGTCAACAGAGATAACCAGATCCAGGTTTTCAATTGCAGCCGCTGTTTCTGAAAAATCTTTCAACTCACGGTCAAAGTTGATTATTTTTATCATCCCGATCGAAGTTTCTGCTTCCCGGGCGGCATCTCCCTTTTGCAGTCCGTACAGTTCAACACCGGGAATCCCGGCCAGGGCTGAAAAATACTCCAGCGCACAGGATCGGTTTCCGTCATTTTCGTGCTCAGGCTTCCCTGCCCACACAATCCCAATTCTAAAGCCTTTTCTGTTGATACGATTCTTCCATTGTTCTACCTTTTCCGAGTCTGCGTATAGATAAGGAATATTTGAAGGAATGGTTGGAATCTCCGTCTTAAACAGCATGGGAAGGCTCATAACAGGTACGTAGTAATCACAGCTTTCAGCGTGAGATCTGTCTGGAGAAATTTCCACCAGCTTATCAATACCGGGGAAGCCATTTAGTATTCCAAGGAGCGGCTTAAGGGTCTCAAAGGTCACGGTACCTCCCCGGGCTTTTACCATGGGAAGATAGCGGATGAACTGCAATGTGTCGCCGAAACCCTGTTCTAAATGAACAAAAAGGCACTTTCCGGTAAAAGATGATCCATCCCACAATGGTATCGTAAAATCATAGGGGTAAATCGTACTCTTTTTCCCCCTTCGAAAACGCCATTCATGCTCATTCCATCCTTCTTCAAATTGGCCCTTTACCAGCAGCGCAAGTGACAAGTTCCAGTGGGCTTCAGCGCAGTCGGACTGGAGACGAAGCGCCTCTCTGAGGTGGCTTATGGCTTCATCAAGCCTGCCCAGTTCCTTTAAAACAACGCCAAGGTTATTGTGAACATCGGTGAAATTCCGATTTTTTTTTATCCCTAATTGATAACTCTCTACCGCAGCCTCATACCGGTCTAAAGCCTCATAGGTATTCCCTAAGTTATAGTAGGCATATGCGTCGTCGGGAGCAAGTTGTATGGCCATTTTGAAATTCTTAACGGCATCATCAAATTGCCGCTGTTCTTTGAGGACAAGAGCAAGATTGTAATAGGCGTCTGCATAGTCAGGCTTCAGTTTTATTGCCTTTTCAAACGCCTGAATGGCTTTTTCGTGACTTTTGAGTGCGATAAAGACGAGCCCTAAATTATAATGGAATTGAGGCACAGTTGGCTTGTTTTCAATCGCCTTTCCAATAAAATCACCGGCAATGTCATATTTCTTTAATTGGAAGGCAATTAAGCCCAATCCATGCAAGGCCTCGGGTTGAACCGGTTCAACTTGAAGAATCCTCTGGTACTGAGTTTTCGCCTGTTGAATGTCCCCGTTACGATGATAACGACCGGCAGACTCCAGAGCTTCAATTACAGAAGGCATTTCTTCCCCCGATTAACAATTTGATCATTCGGTAATTCGATCATTAGATAATTCGTACTCATCCAGCCTGATCATCCAATCTCAAATTATCCAATTATCGAATCAACTATCCCCAATTATCACCTTGATCATTCGTTAATTCGATAATTGGATAATTCGTATCCGTCCATCCCCAATCAACCAATCTCTAATCATCAAATCATCCAATCCTCTACCCCCTGCCCTTTTTGGACTCAAGATATCTGATGTAACCATTCAAAAGCTTAACACTCTTCTCTACCAATATTCGACATTGAGATAATGCGTCTTCAGGGACTAAATTCTCGTCAACGCCAGTAATGAAATGATCCAAAACCTCGTATGCCGACCCCCTGGCATTGCGACAGTATTGAATGTTTTCCTGGTAATGGAATCGCCCGTAGCCCTCGGCTGTGTTTGCGGTCGTACTTCGAGCCGATCGCAAAATCTGATCTTTAAGACGATATTCTTCCTCTTTAGGAAGTTCCTTGCAAACTTTGGCCGCAAAAATTCGCAGTTCCCTACACGCCTGCCAACATTCCAAATCCTCAAATGTCCTGAATTTTGTCGATTTGTTCATTCGTTCCCTCGTTGATTAGTTAATTTGATGATTCGATAATTCGTGGTCACTCCCAATCAACCAATCCCCAATCAACCAATTGTCTAATCAACCAATCATCTATCCCTTTTCCCCAATCAACCAATCATCAACTCGATCATTCGGTAATTAGATAATTCGTGTTCATCGAGTTCATCCACCCATCCTACGTCTCTTGATCTCCTTGCGCCGTCAAACAGGGGTGCCCTCTGACATCTGTCTTCGGACTTCTGACTTCTGACCTCTGTCCTTTCCCAATCATCAAATCAACGAATCTCCAATCATCCAATATCCAATCATCGAATCAACGAATCATCCAATCATCAAGCCATCCAGCAATTCTCTTATCTCCCTCGTCCCCTTTCCACTTTCCACTGCCAGCTCAAGTAGAGCGACAGCACTGTCTGTTTTGCCCGAGGAAATAAGCCTTTCAGCCATGTCCTGCAGATAATCGGCGATTTTAAATCCCATTCTTGTGATATTTCTGATCTGTTTCAGACCCTTTTTCCTTTCACCTTCAATGCCGAACGCCACTGCGAGTATAGCAAGCGCCAGCGGGTATTCGGGCACCTCTTTCAACAATTTCTCAAGGAGAAGAATGATTTTGCCGGCATCGCCGATCAGCACTTCACATGTGGCATAGAGTACAACCGCTTCCTTCAAATCCGGAGCCAGCGTCATGGCCATCTTTGATGATGTGCGTGCCGCTTCATAGTTCTCTAATTTAATAAGGGCGCCTCCCATGTTGACGAGGGCTTTTGTATTCTGCGGGTCGATCTTGAGAACCCTTTTCCACAGGCCCACCGCTTCTTCGTATTTTCCGAACTCGCCCCCTGCCTGAACAGCGAGTTCGGAAAGGGCCTTAAGATCCTCCCCTTTTCCCTCTAACTTCTTCTTGCTCAACCGGTAATATTTATTCCCTTTGGCAACATAATGTTCCCTGTCAAGCTGTCCGTAGTGATGGACCGGGATATCGATTTCCCTGATCTTAATGCCGTTCTTCCTTAACGACGGTTCCACAATCTCGTGGACGAGATTCTCGAAGCGTATACAGCTGTCGTTGGTAAAGAGGCGTACCTTTGGAGATGGATACCAGCCTGTTCCCTCTTCCTCATCCGGGTACTCTCCGTTGTTACAGGTCCATCCTATGACATATGGCGGTTTGACATAATTTCTTGTGGTGATCGAATAGGCCGCGGGATGATCAGGATTATTCTTTACGATATTAATAAGCCGGTCATAATCTAAAGCCGATATGGTTTCATCCGCGTCAAGAACAAGTATCCAATCACCGGTAGCCTCCGACAGTGAAAAATTCCTTGCCTCAGAGAAATCATTGGTCCATTCAAAATCATACACCTTTGCTCCGTATGTCTTCGCAATGACCTTTGTTCTGTCTGTTGATCCTGTGTCCACGATGATTATTTCATCAACAACGGGCATTACACTCATGAGACATCTTGCCAGGCAATCTTCTTCATCCTTGACGATCATGCAAAGTGAAAGCGATGTTTTTTTCTCGATATCTTTTGTTTCTTGCGCATCGAATCTATCGAGGACCGCTTGCGCCGCTGACAGGATGCCGTCATTGATCCCGAATGTAATCATAGCCTCCCGAATATCCCGCATGGCCGAATCATATTTTTCCTGTCGGATGAGGATATCTATAAGGAGGAATGCTATCCGCCGGTTTTGTGGATACAGCGCCTTTGCTTCACGAAATACGCCTTCAGCCCTTTCAAATTCTGCGGTCTCCGCAATAGCGGAAAGATAGGCGGTTCTATTGTCTTCGACGGTTGGAGAAAGGATAAAACCCTTTTCCAATATTTCCAGGGCCTCCTCCTTACGTCCGGCTTCCCACTCAAGAACGCCCAGGTTTGTATAGGCCCCCCCGTAGCCGGTATCAGAGGCAATGGCCCTTTTGAAGAAGTCCTCGGAAGCGCCTTTATCACCCCTTATGTGCGCCAGCACGCCCATCAGGTTCAGGGCCGGCGCCGATGAGCCGTTCAGCAAAAGCGCACGTTCTGCGCATTGTTCGGCCTCGTCATACAACTCCAGCCCCGCCCTGCAATACCCTGTCAATTCAAGGGTTCTCGCACTGTCCCTTTTATCTTCGGGGATCGAATTGATCGCGTCGAGGCCTTCCTTAAAGCGTTCGCAACCAATGAGCATCTCCGCCAAACGGTGATATATGGCCTCTTCATCCGGGCTATACCCTATCCCGTCGATAACCTTTACGATTGCCTTGTCAACCTCTTCTCTTTGATAAAGCTTCTCCGCATCCCTTATGGCGTTGAGGACGCCCAGCCTTTCTCCGTTATGACTCTTTGCATCTATATCTCTCCACTTATAATCAAAGAATCTTTTGTTCCCCTTAGGAGGGAGAAGGCCGCATAATACGAACACATCACCGGCAATGAGGTTTTTATAGCCCTCTATTTCAGCGCGGAGGCAATAGTCATAGGATTCACCCCCCTGTTCCAGCTCCTCGTCGAATGGTCCTATCTCTTCGACAAGGCTCCGCCGAAAAAGCATGCAGAAATTGGGTATCTCTCGCGAGGATACGCGTCGGTGCCGGTTCCTTTCATGAAATGCCTTTGCGTATTCTTCGAGCTGGTCGATTCCAACATGAACCGAGTCTGCCACATATTGTCTACCGGCTGCCTTGGCATTCGTCATGGGTCCGATGATACCTGTATCATCCGCCTTGTTAAGGCATTTGAGCATCCCGTCTAACCATCCGTCCGTGACGATTACATGGTCACGAATAAGGATAATGTATTCCCCGGTAGAGGCTGCCATCCCCTTGTTAAAGCATTTGCCAAGACAGGCTTCCTTTCCGGCCTTGATCAGCCTGTAGTTTGATTTTCTTTTGACCGCCTGTCTTATCCATTTCAATGTGCCGGCCTTGCAGACGTTGTCAACAAATATTATCTCATGGGCCTTGGGTGTATGTTTTTTTATATTCTCGATACATTTTTTGAGCTGTTTGGAATGCTCTGCTACGGGGATAATGATGCTGACCATGTTGGATGTGGCTTTTTTCTTAAACTGTATTTTAGAACAGGTCAAATCTTCCTTAGCAGAGGATGTTTCTATCCATGATGATGCTTGCCCTCCGCAGGCGTAGATTAACGGTTCAACCGATGTGCGGGGAAGGAGCTGAATATAATGGCGCTTGGGATCAAATTGACGTTGAACAATGTTTCCGACATCAAAAGGAGAACCATATTTTAGTTTTTCAGGCAGATCCCATTTACGCTTAAATGTCTGCCAGGCTTCCATGAGCAGTCGATTGTATTGTTTACTCCCTCGTCCCTGTGGACCACCTGTATGATGGATAAATACATCATTTGCGATTGCAGCGGAGAAACCGGCGATTTGGGCCCGCCATGTGTAATCATCGTCTTCAAAGCCGAATTTTCCAAACGATGCGTCAATAGAGCCGATTTTGTCAATGACCTCTCGGCGGATGAACATACAAAACCCAACAAGACGATGTGTTAGAGTTAAATGACCGCGAAGTTGGGCAGAAAACTGCATGGCAAATGTATCCAGGCCATGGAGATCTTTATAGGGGACATTCAAGACTATCTGAGGGCCGGATACGTAATTTGAACGTGGTCCCATGATCCCGATTAAAGGATTGGCTTTGGCATGCTCGATAAAAGTGCTCAGCCAGCCCGGTGTAACGATGGTGTCATTGTCCAGCAGTACCACGTATTGGCCTCTTGCCAGGGCAAAAGCCTGCGCCCTTGCCGGCGGACAACCGAGATTTTCCGGATTTTCAACCAGTGTGATCTCTCTTAGGGTTCGAAGATAGGCCAGGGAGCTGTCGGTGGAGGCATTATCCACAACGATCAATTCATAGGGTTTATCGGTATGTGCTTCAATGCTTTCGATACACTTTTGAATAACCGAGGCGCCATTAAAATTGAGGATGATGATTGAGACCAACTGTTCTTTCTTCACTTCAAACATATAGTTCGTTTCCGGAGGAGGCATAACCAAATAATCTTGACCGCATTCGCGCTTAAATTTCTCTACCGCCTTGTGAACCCCCTGACCAGGTCTACAATCATGCCCCAGAATGGTACCTCCCGGCCGCACTTTTTGATACCACGAGTTGAGATCGGCAAAACAACTTTCAAACGAATGATCTCCGTCTATAAATAGCATATCCACGCTGTTGATAGCGAAATCCGCAACAGCCTCCAAACTTTTCTTATGGATCGGATAAATAAATGACTCCAGACCCGCACGCGCGATGTTCTCCCTAAAAATATCGTAGAGGTCCCTTTTATCCGACACCTCCACCTTTTCCAGGTACACGTTATCCCATGAGTCCACACAATAGATTCGAGCACCGAAATTCCCGTTGTCGCGTAATCCACACCCCATAACAATAGCGGATAAACCCATGAAGCTGCCGATTTCCACGATCACCCCATTTGGAGGCAAAGATTTGGCCTTCTTGTAAAGAAATCCAACATCTCCCTGACCCAGAAAACCCTGAACACCATTAATTTCAATCAGGCCATTAGGATTTGGAACGGTTCGCATGTTCCACTCTCTGTCGGACCAATCTCGATCCTGCCTTGCCAATTGTTCCGTATTTAAAGCAGAGGCTTGCCCAACAACACAGTCCTGATATACATGCTGTACATCAGGTGCTGCATCCATTTCTGCTGAGCAAATGCCAATCTGTTTTGGAATTTGTTGGGCAGCACCAGGCCTGGGAACATGGCCCACGACTGGTTTAACTGAAAAATTCCCGGAAAGCAGTTCCGGAGATGGCATTTTTTTGGCCAGGTCTTCCCAGGACCACAGAGGGGAAGAGGCAACAACCTGCAGTTGGCTGCCGTGAAATTCAGGGGCAGGCCCTATTTGCCAGGATCCGGAAGTCACTTCATCGGGTTTGCATTCCGGGTTAGCAAGCAGGGCCAGTTGATCGTAGGTATGATGAATGGAAAAAGATTTCAGGTTGCCCGCCTTTACCCACATATCGATATTGTCCAGGTAGTTTCGATAATCCGCATCGGAGAGCCCTTCCAAAAAGGAGGCAAGTCTGCCTGGGTCCTGAAAATGGCGATAATCGATGAAACATTCCGGGGGTACATAGTCTTCTATATCGGCACATCCCAAGTAGATGGGAACTGTGCCGCACATGAGGCAGTGGGGCAGTTTCTCTGTCAGATACCCCTTTGACCAAAATGGGTCATATATATTTTCGAAGCAGAGGCTGTAGCGGTAGCGAGCCAGGGTTGCAAATTTCTCGGTATAGGGTTCCAGTTCTTTTAGATAGTTGGCCAGGTAGGAAAACGGTGGACGGCCGTACACATCAAAACGCATGACGGCGTTAGTATGAAACCAGGTGGCAATCTCCACCCGTTTGGAATAGAGTTCACCTGGAACACGGGAGACCTTGTTTCCACTGATCATGCAGATAGCGTCTTCCTTCTCTTCCAATGGAACCCTGTAACCGGTATCGATGTATTTCACCGTTTTTTGATCATAAGGTCCGTCAAACACCGGGTGTCGGAATTTTTTGATCTTAGAACTTTTTTCCGCCAGGCTGTCCAGGGAAGTCAGAACGTGGTCAAAGCGGTCGAACACCCGCTCGTCGTACTGTCCTGGGAGGACAACCAGGGGTTCATGCATGAGCAGTACGTTAATACCGGGTTGTCGACCCGTAAAACTGAAGGCATCCTGGAAGGCATACAGATGACACCCTTTCAGTGGGGCCGCCGACCAGACGACGGTTGTGTTGCCCTTATGCATGGAAAAACCGTTGGCCCTTGTGTGGGAATAGACAATATTGACAAGTTTGGGCGGCGCGGCAAACATGGCTGCTCGGCGGGATTCACCATTCACTTGGTTACACAACCGGTCGATGAGAGCCACGTCGTCCATATCCTTGCCCTCT
>Ga0307991_1001400_pt1 | contig 16836 bp, 14 predicted proteins | sample EllFjometagen131_FD_203146 | JGI IMG/M metagenome (GOLD analysis project Ga0307991, IMG submission 203146) | Marine microbial communities from Ellis Fjord, Antarctic Ocean - #131 | ecosystem: Environmental > Aquatic > Marine > Unclassified | place: Southern Ocean | collected 2014-10-08
CTTTATTCTATTTTATTGTGTCCATCGTGTTGATTTTGTCTGAGATGTTGTGGGCTTTGGTTTGCAACATGCTTTGGGATTGTTGTAAAATAGTCTGCATTTCGCTTGACATATCGGGTGTAGAAAAAAACTGTTTAACGAAATTATTTGGAATGGTATTAATATGGATTTTAGAAAAAGAATAGCAGAATTAGAAGAGCGGATTTGTTTGGCAGCGCAGCGTGTTGGTCGAGATGCTGATGAGATAAAACTTTTGGCAGTAACGAAGACGCATCCTGTGGAAATGATAAAGGATGCCCTGGCTGCGGGAGCGGAATATATTGGAGAAAACAAGGTACAGGAATCGCTTGATAAGATACCTCAGCTCAAGGGATTATATCGAGAGTTTCATTTTATCGGGCATTTACAGACTAATAAGATCAAGAAGATATTGCAATTAGAGCCGACACTTATCCATTCTGTGGATAGCTTGCATCTGGCAGAGAAGCTGGATATTGAAAAGGCAAAAACTGGTGGAATACAGGATATTTTATTACAGGTAAATACATCGCGAGAAGAGAGTAAATTTGGGGCTAATCCTTCTGAAGCGTCAGAACTTGCTCATGCTATCAATCAGCTTGAACATGTAAATCTGGTGGGTTTGATGACGATAGGTAAATTTACAGAGAATGAAGCGGAAGTAAGGCAGAGTTTTAGGGATTTAGCAAATTTGGGAAAGCAGCTCAGAGGAGACGGGCTAAATATAAAGTGGCTTTCCATGGGCATGACGAATGATTTTGAAATTGCAGTGGAAGAAGGAGCTAATCTTTTGCGTTTGGGAACTGCACTTTTTGGTCAAAGACCTAAGGATGAAAAATGTCAGATACGTTAATTTATATATTACTTGGCATCCTTGCTTACGGGATCGGTTGTTTTTCGACGGCACGTGTGCTTGCCAAAAGTTATCGCAGCCTTAATATTTACAAAGTGGGTACCGGACATCCTGATACTCAGAATATATTTTTGAATGTTGATAAATCACTGGGAGCTTTTTCGGGCTTAGTGGATTTTAGTAAAATATATATTTATATATTTATATTGCGTGTGCTTATCAACACATTGCCGCAAACTCAGCACATTGTCAATGTGAGTGAGGCTCCACTTTTGGGATTAGGCTTTATGATGCTTGTGGGTCATTGTTTACCGGTTACGCATCACTTTCAGGGCGGACGTGGCATATTTACTTATATGGGAATGGTAATGTTTTTTGCGCCTATACCGATGTTGATCACAGGTTTGCTGGCAATGGTGATCACATTGAAATTTAAGCAATACCGTTTTGTACAGTTTTTGATTGTATTGCTGCCGCCGTTTTTGAACTTGATCTTTGAACCAGACAGGAACTTTGTAAGTTGGTTGTTTGTTTTGGCAATATTGATGGGCATAATTAATTTCTTTGTATCTAAACGTCGCGGAGAAATTTAAAATATATAAGGTTTTGGAGGTAATTTGTGAGTGAAATTGAAATCGTAGAAGTATTGACAAAGAAACAGCGTAAAGAATTTATCATGTTTCCCTTTAAGCTTTATGCTAAGAAAGAATATTGGGTGCCACCACTGATCATGGATCAAATAGAAATGCTTAATCCTAAGAAAGGAACATATTTTGAACATTCCGAAGCGCACTTATTTTTGGCGTATCGTGAAAATAAAATAGTGGGGCGGATCTCAGCACATAATAATACACGGCATAACAAAACGCATAAGGATAAAGTGGGTTTTTTTGGTTTTTATGAAAGTATTGATGATCAAAAAGTGGCAAATGCGCTTTTTGAAACTGCTTACAAGTGGCTGCAAGAGAAAGGCTATGATACGATGCGTGGACCGATGAGCTTTTCAGTAAATGAAGAAGCAGGCTTATTGGTTGATGGATTTCACAGCCCGAGTTTTTTGATGAATGTGTGGAATAAGAGATATTATCAGGCACTTTTTGAGAACTGGGGACTTAAAAAAACTATGGATCTTTATGCTTATCGTATCACGATCGAGCCATTGCCGGAGCGGGTAGTTAAGATCGCAGAAAGAGCACAGAAGAGATATGGTTTTGAGATCATAACGTTGCCGATGAAAGATAAAAAGAAACAAAAGGATTTTTTGGATAAAGTATTTCAGGTTTATCGTGATGCCTGGAGTAGCAATTGGGGCTATGTGCCAATGACTCCGCGGGAATTTAAGCATACAGTGGATACACTGATCCAATTTGCGTTACCGGAATTTGTTTATATTGCCGTGAAAGGCGATGAGGTTTTGGGAACACAAGTTGTGCTGCCTGATTATAATGAAGTATTGAAGAAAATGAATGGCAGGCTTTTCCCCTTTGGTATTTTGAAGCTATTATATTACCGAAATAAAATAACGGGCTTGAGAACTCCAATCATGGGAGTAACGGAAGCCTATCGCAACAAAGGGGTTGATATTGCATTTTATGCCAAATCATGGGATGTAGCCGTAAATCATAAACGGAAGTGGGTGACAGGTGAGTTTTCCTGGATTTTGGAAAATAACGTGATGATGAATAGAATGTCAAAAACACTCGGTGCCGAAATCGATAAAGTTTACCGCGTATATGATAAAGCAATCAAATAAACATTGAGGAAGAGTGTGCACAAAAAACATAACTATCGACCAATAGATTTTCTGGTGCTGATCTATAGCATCATCAATATTGCGTATATATTACTGGGAATAATAATGCATGGAGCAGGGAGCGACAGGCTGCACGAACCGCTGAAACATCTGGCGATATTTGCAGGCATTATATTGCTGGTCTTATTTCTGGAACAGTGGGAGAAACGCAAACAGGGAAAATTGATAACCTTGATCAGAGACTGGTATTCCATCACGTTGTTTCTTTATTTCTTTGAGGCAACCAGTGATTTGAACCGCACCTTGTTTCCAGAATTTATCGATGATTTTTTTATACGCATCGATGCGTTTATCTTTGGCTATCAGCCATCACTGGAATGGGGATTGAACTATGACACGTGGTTTCTCAATGAGATATTGCATTTTGCCTATTTCAGTTATTATCTGATGGGAGTATTCTTTTTGTGGGTATATCTTAAAAACCGTGAGCGATATTTGCGTTATACCTTTCAACTGGGTTTTGTATTCTTTCTGTGTTACCTGACTTTCAATGTATTGCCAGTAGTTGGAGGAAGATATCAGGAAGGCATGATGGCACTTGCAGAAGAATATCGTCATGGTCCATTTACTCACGTGATGGCATTTATCTATCGGATGAGTCCGCATCAGGGAGGAGCATTTCCTTCTTCGCATGTGGCAGTAGCTCTTTTGGTAAATCTTTGTGCATTTCATTACCGACCAAAGACAGGATGGATATTATTACCACTGGTGATCTTACTGACCATATCAACTATATTTTGTCATTATCATTATTTCATTGATACGATATTCGGGCTGTTTTATGGAGCGGGATTTTATCTGCTTAGCAGCAGCATTTATAACAAGAAATTTATGGCGGCAGCATAGATGTTTAATCTAAGTTTTCTCAATAGTTCTGCACTGATACTTGCGACTGCGGCAATCATACCGTTATTGATTTATCTTTTTGCAAAGAAGCGTCCACCGAAACTGATATTCAGCTCAATCCGATTCATTCAATTAAGTCAAAAAAAGCAGAAGAAAAAGGTGAATATCACCAATATTTTGTTGCTTCTGATCAGGATGCTGATAATCCTTTTAACAGTATTGGCAATTTCACGACCGGCAGTGAAACTGCAAAGTTTGCGCAGTAAAACGCAGCATCCGCCGACAGCTGTTGCCGTGATAATCGATAATTCATACAGCATGGATTATGTGGTTGATACGCAGACAGAGCTTGATAAAGCGCTTGTGAAGGCTGAAGAGATAAGGCATAAGCTTACCGGAGATGATGTGAGTGCGGTTTTTACATTAGACTATAATTGGAATAACATGAATGCCGGATTAAATTATGGAGCATTTCCGAGTGATATTTTGCGCTCAGTGAGCATTGTAAGTCAACCCCAGGAAATAGAGAAAACCATTTTAGCAGCAGAAGAAGCACTCAAAGAAAGCCATCTGCCAAACAGGGAAATATATTTTATTACAGATATGCAAGCAGCAGAATTGCCGAAAGGGCTGGAAACCACGTTGTTTGTAATACCGGCAGCAGGAGAGATTGAACGTAATAATCTGAGTCTTGAAAACGCCCGGCTTGCCAGTAATTTTATCGAGAGAGGCAGCGAGCAGCAAATTGAATTTGAAGTGGTTAATCATGGAAATGCCGCAGCGGAAGATGTAATCTGCAGTTTAACTTTAGATGGCAAAACGATCGCTGAAAAAGTGACGAACCTGGAAAAGGGGCAGAGGCAATGGAATAGATTTCAAGTGCCTGTGGAAATTGCGGGTTGGCATAGCGGATTTGTGACTGTGCGAGATGAACGGCTGCTCTACGATAATCGCTATTATTTCAGTTTTTATTATGAACTGGAACCTCAGATCGCAGTGATCACAACGCAAACTGAACTGCCAACTGCTTTGAAGACAGTACTGGAAATTTATGCAGGAAATAAAGATAATATTCATCTGCTGCAAGATGATCTTACTGTGGAAAGCTTGGAAGGTTTTACAAATATAATCGTGTGGGCATATCAGGATTGGGATGCGCGGATGAGTTTTATACTGGGAAAATTGAGTGATGAAGGTAGTGATATTCTCTATTTGATGAAAACCACAAGCGATGATAATTACCGTAAATTTCTGGAAGAGGAATTTTCCTTGAGATTTGAAGGTTTGCTGGCATCGGATAGCAGTCTTAAAATCACGGCAGTGAACAGCTTTCATCCGGTGGCAGGAAGACTGGCAGATGAAAGACCCGCAGAATTGCGTGATCTCTGGAAATCGGAAGGTGCAGGGGTCAGTATTATGAGTGCGGAGAATTATCCGGTTGTTGTGGAAAACAATGGTAATATTCTTTGGTTATTTGATGTTTCGTCATTGAAGTCATCATTTCTGGTAGATGCCAATTTCCCGATATTGGCGTATAATTCTTTGAGTTATACAGCGGCTTCAGCAGCAGGTAAACGTAATTATACCACGGGTTCTCTTTATAGACCGCAATTTGACCAGATATTATATCCTGACGGCACGAAACTCGCAACCAGCGGCAGAAAAATAGTATTGAAAGACACGGGAATATATCAGGAAGGTTTTTCTAAAATACCTTTGGCAGTAAATCTGGATTATAAAGAAAGCAGCTATGAGGCGATGGAAAAGCTGCAAAACGAACGTATTGTCTTTTGTGATAGTGGCTGGCAGGAAGTGATCTTTGAAGCCAGGTATGGATTTGAATTATGGAAATACCTCTTGATTGCAGTGCTAATACTCTTTTTACTGGAAATTGGGATTATTAAACGGGAAGAACGAAATGCTTGAGGTCTCAGCTAAGACCTTGCGGATGGTTGAAAACCCCCGCAATGGTCGAAATACAGATTCCAAGGCTTCAACCATTGCGGAGGTCTGCGACCATCCGCAAGGTTATTGAGTTAAGAAATGCTCTTTTTGGCATTGACAAAAATCGTGGTATATCAGAAATTTTCGGAAAATATAAATAGAAGGAATATATGGAATTAGTATATAAATATTTCGCTGTGTTTGTTCTTGGCATAGTTGCCGTTTATTTCATTACCCCTTTGATCATCAAACTGGCGAAGAAATGGAATTTCGTTGATAATCCGTGCGCAAGAAAGATTCATAAGGAAGCAGTTCCATTAATGGGTGGCGTGGCAGTATTCATTGGCTTTTTCATTTTGACAGTCTTTGTGATCGTGATCAATCTGCATGCGCTGAATTTGAGATTGTTAGGCTATTTGGCTGGCGCAGTACTGATAGTAGTAGTGGGTTTGATTGATGACCGCAAAGGGATGCAGCCGATTCCTAAGATGATAGGTCAGCTTCTGAGTTGCCTTTTATTTATATTTTCTAATGATGTTTTGGGAACCATGGGACCAATCTGGATAAGTTTACCAATAATCCTTATCTGGATGATAGGATTGATGAATGCGTTCAATTTTCTGGATAATATGGACGGCGTATTAGCAGGAATGAGTGGAATTCTGGGACTTGGTTTTTATGCCATCAGTTTCTTGAGTAAAACTCCTGCAATTGAACCGCTGACCAATATAATCGGATTGATGTCTATGGCATTTGCTGGTTCAGTATTGGGCTTTTTACCTTTCAATTTCAATCCCGCTAAAATATTTCTGGGAGATGCAGGCAGTATGTTTATCGGATATTTTTTATCTACGATGGGGATACTATCAGGCAATCTGATGTCAACCAGTAAAGGTAATCATATCTGGTTGCTTATTCCTGTATTATTACTAAGTTTTGCAATTTTTGATATTACCCTGGTGAGCTATACGCGACGACGGGATGGCAGGCGCATTTCGCAGGGTGGCAAAGACCACAGTACACACCGCATCGGTAATGCAACAGGCTCCACGAAAGTAACGGCAGTATTTGTGTATATCATCAATATAATTCTTGTTTTGGCAACGATCCTCGTATTGCAGATGGATTCTGAGATCCTGCTAATATTTTCCACACTGCTTTTCGCAATAGTATTTATATTTCTGGGTAAGAAATTAGACAAGATACCGGTGGTAATTACTAAAAACCAGCTCAAAGTAACAGAATGTAAGGAATAAAATGAAGTTAACAATTACCGGAAGTGGTTCGGGAAAGCCAACAGCCGGGAAAAATCTGAGCAGTTTACTGCTGCAGCAGGAAGAGCATCTATTGTTGCTTGATTGTGGAGAGCCGATTGCACGAATATTGGCAGAAAGAAATCTTGATGTCAATAAGATAGAAGCAGTTGTCATCACGCACTTTCATCCTGATCACAGTAGCGGAATTTATATGCTTCTGCAGCTATTTCATATTCGCAAACGTACGCGCAAGTTAAAGTTGTTTCTGCCGGAAAATGTGGAACTATTTAAAGCAACGCTGCCTTTGTATTACCTTTTTGTGGAAAATTTCCCGTTCAAGCTGGAAATATTGGATATCCAAAATCTTAATAAGCATTATAACTGGCTGACAATAATTCCAACAGATCATCTGCAAAAATATAAAGAAATTATTGCAACTACGAATTCGGGAAATAAAATGCAGTCATTTTCTATTTTTTGTAAGGGAGAAAAGTCTTTGCTATATACTTCTGATCTGGGAAGTATGAAACCTGTGATGTCTGCAATTGAACAGGCAGAAGTGGTGGTGATTGATGCTTTGCATCCTTCACATAAACAACTTTGGAAATTGATATTATCCGGTAAAAGAGTGATATTGACTCATGGGTTAAATGCAGAATTAGCTAAGAAACTGACACCAAATTGCCCGGATAATGCAGTAATTGCCGAAGATGGAATAGAAATTGAAATATAAAATATTGATTATCATTGGGATGGTTTTCCTGATAGCAGGATGTGCACCCGGTGGGAAACTGAAAGATGCTGATGATTATTATGATCAGGAAAAATATGTACCAGCTGTGCTGATGTATGATGATTACATTGAAAAGCATTCTCACTCAGCAGAAGAAACAATTGCTGAACTGCAGCGCTCAGAATGTTATTATAATCTGGGAGTGCAGTCATATACGCGTAAAAATCTACCACTTGCGGAACGCCTTTTGTATCTGGCAAATTCAGAAAATGGGGATGAACTTCTTGATAATGTGCATCTGGAATTAGCTGAAAAAGCCTACATAAACGGAGAAATAGATTTGCAGTTAAGTCATTATGATTTCATCGCCGATTATATCAAGACTTCGGAACTGGTTCCTGCAGCACTTCTGGGAAGGATCAAAATCTATCTGGAGCGCGTTCAGAGGGTTGCGGCATATCGCGATTATAAGAGACTTTGGGATGAATATCCCGATAGCCCGGAAGCTGAAAGCGCACTTACTATTATTGATCCCGTGATACCCTGGTTTCTTCAGAATTCACGCCGTAATAAAGATGAAGGTAACTATGCGACTGCGATTGCAGAATTTCTGGTGTATGAGGCATATCCTTCCAGCTATTGGACAGAAATCATCACAGAAGTGAGTGAAACCTATTATTTTTGGGGATTGCAGGAACGCTGTAATGGTAATCTGGCAAAGATGATGGATTATTTTGAGCGAGCAGAGCAATATTCCATAGATATCAAGCCACGAGTTACTGAAAATATCAATGAACTCTGTGGTGGTTTTATCGCAAAGGGTGACAGCCTCTGCAATATCGGTAAATTGGATGCCGGGACCAGCTCATATCAGCGATGTTTTATTCTTGTACCCGCTCATATTCAGGCAACTGCCGGCATTGAAGATGCCCTTGCCCTGAAGGTGACTTTTGCTAAGGCAGATAGCATTTATCAAAAGGCTGTGCTCAAAGAAAACCGCAAAGAATATTCCCTAGCCAAGAAACTCTATAAACAATCTTATGAACTGAGCGGTAGAAAAAATGCACAAAACGATATGAACAGGATGGAGAATTTCATCAGAGCAGAAAAGAATCCCCAGGATTTTGCACTTGAGATCGTGAGGGATTTTCAAAATGGCATTATTCCCCGCAATGTTAATAACAAATACCATGAACTGGAAAATACTTATGGTGATCAGGTAAGCACTTCTGAATGGAAAGCACTTTTTTCTTTTGGTGAATTCAAATATGAAGTGCGTATAGATATCTTGAGTCCCGGCACGAGTTATTATTTTGCCTGGCGAGTTCATTTGATCGAACGCTCCATCGAGCCTCTCAACAAAGCATCAGAAAAGATGATGGGTAAATAAAATGAAAGATGAAAGATTAAAGATGATAGATGTTTTAAGACACGTTCCTCATCTCCCGTCTCACGTCTCACTTCTCATTCTATTTCTTCTTTTCAGTATTTTTCTCAATGCTCAGAATTTTGATATTGAGAAATTTTCTGATCCCACAAAATATGGCTGGCAAAATCCGCAACAGCAGCAGGAAGCGCGTCAGGATCTTTTGGAAAGGCAAAAACTGCTCCAGATATATGAGATGAATAAATTTACCTATCATGACAAAATCGTGAAGTCTGCATTAATACCCGGCTGGGCACATTTTAATGCTAAGAAATACGCTAAAGGGCAGGTATTGCTGGGATTGGAAGTGGGATTATTTGTCAGCAGTTTCTATTTTTATGATCAATCAATGAACTATTATGATAAATATAAGAGTGCCGATTACATCGGAGATATAACTGACTATTATGAGAAAACAAAGACTCCGTGGCGTTATAGCCAGGCATTTTTGGGTTTGGGGCTATTGGTATGGGTTTATAATATTTATGATTCTTTTCTGGTAGTTGATGAATACAATACCGAGCTTTGGCAGAAAATTTACATCGATTACCACAACAAAAAGCTATCCGTAACTCCTACGGGTATCACATACAGGTTCTGATATGAAAAAATTGCTGTTTGCCCTTATCATTACTATATTCCTGAGCAGTTGTGTTCTCAAGCGCAGCAATCCGCTCGATCCCATGGAAAATGACATAAAAGTGCCAAATGAAGTTATTGGTATCGATGTTTCTAAAAGCAACCCAGATGAAATAAGTATTTCCTGGATTGCTCAAGAAGATGCGGACGGTTATTATATCTATCGCTGTCTTTCCATCGGTGGATATTACAGCAGAATCGATAAAAATGTGCTTCATCCGGGTGATAATGATAGTTTTATCGATAATTCCATCATTCAGGGAAACTGGTATTATTACAAAATGTCAGCGTATATTGATGTTGATGGCAGACAACTGGAAGGCTGGCGTTCTGGTCCCAAAACATGGTAGCATCTGATATTCTCAAAGGGTTGAATAATCGGCAGCGTGAAGTAGCCTCAACCACTGAAGGAGCGGTTTTGGTACTCGCTGGGGCAGGAACAGGTAAAACGCGCAGTGTGATTTATCGAGCTGGCTATTTGGTTGCCAGTGGAAAAGTTAGTCTTAATAACCTCTTGATAGTTACGTTTACAAATAAAGCAGCGCGGGAATTGCGCCAAAGGCTTGCAGACACTTTTGGTATCACACAAAAGAATCTCTGGGTAGGTACTTTTCATTCAATCTTTAGTAAAATTCTGAGATTTGAAGGACAATATCTGCCGGTAAATTCAAATTATGCTATCTATGATGAAAAAGATCAAAAGAACCTGATCAGGCAGATTTATAAGGCTCTCAATATCGATTCTAAGAAATTTGTGCCACGTGCTGTGCGCAGCATTATATCCCGACAGAAGAATTCGCTTATTGAACCAAAAGATTTCTGGGAATTTAATGATGAAAGCCCCTATACAAACGTGGTTTATCGCATATATAAAGTATATCAATCGGAGCTGCTTAAACGTAATGCACTCGATTTTGACGATATCCTGCTTGTGATGGCAAAACTTTTAGATGAAAATCTGGAAGTGAGAGAAAAATGGCAAAAACGCTTTCGTTACATCATGATAGATGAATATCAGGATACCAATTATGCTCAGTTCAAGATCATTAACTATTTGGCTCAGGGACACCAAAATCTCTGTGTGGTAGGTGATGATGATCAGGCAATATATACCTGGCGCGGGGCGACAATCAAGAATATTCTCAATTTTGAGAAGGACTATAACAACGTAAAAGTTATCAAATTGGAGCAGAATTACCGTTCACATAAAAACATACTGGGTCTTTCAAACAGCTTGATACAAAATAATACAGCACGACATCATAAAGAGCTTTTCACTGATCTGGTGTCGAAAGAAAAGCCAAGACTTACTGCCCTTGATAATGAAAATGAAGAAGCCGTTTATGTAGTCGAGGAACTGATCAATTATCATAAAAACTGCTCCTGGCAGGATTGCGCTATTCTCTATCGCACCAATGCTCAGAGTCGTGTATTGGAAAAGATATTTGTGCAGCAAAAGATACCTTACCGCATTTTTGGCGGAGTAAATTTCTTTCAGCGCAAAGAGATAAAGGATGTGCTCTGCTATCTGAGGCTGCTGGCAAATAATCTGGATCGTGAAAGCTTTATACGTGCACTTGATCTTCACAAAGGAGTGGGCAAGACTACTGTTGCTGCTTTGCTGGCAGAAGCTGAATTAAGAAATGTAAATCCTTATGAGCTTGTGATGGATTCTGAACTGGAATTTCTTAAACCCAGAGCTGCAAAGATGCTAAAAGAATTCAGCGTAATGATGCACCATTTTGTGGAAGTTTCTACTCAGGGATCGATGCCTGATCTAATGGCAACTGTGCTTGATGAAACTGGTATAGGCACTCAGTTTGCAATTGCAAAAGGACGTAAGAGCCGTAAAATAAAATTGAATGATCCTGAGCTTATCAGCAGGCAGGAAAACCTCTTGGAACTGCTCAAGGGAGCTAAGGAATTTGAAGAAGAATTTATGGATTATAACGATGAAAATCCCAGTCTTACACAATATCTGAATAGTGCAACTCTACAAACTGATCTTGATACTGCCGAAGAAGAAGCGGATGCCATAAATCTTATGACGATGCATAATGCTAAAGGTCTTGAATTTGAACATGTATTTATTATTGGTCTGGAAGACGGTCTTTTGCCGCATGCGCGCTCAATTGATGAGGATCTGAAAAATAGCAGTAATGCCAAAGTCGAAGAAGAACGCCGTTTGCTGTATGTGGGTATTACGCGTGCTAAAAATACACTTACCATGACGTTAGCTCGTTGGAGACGTGGAATTATGGGTAATGATGTGACTATGCCCAGCCGTTTTATCAAGGAATTTGATGAGGCATTTCTTAATGAGGAACGTTATGATCCGTATGCCTATCTCACTCCCTCACGTCCCAAAAGAAAACCAAAGAAGAAATCACCTCACTTTGCACTGGAATCAGAAAAGCATTATAGAATTGGACAAAAAATCAATCATGCTAAATTTGGTAATGGTGTGATTTTAAGTGTCGAAGGGCAAGGCATTGATGCCAGGCTCATTATAAAATTTGAAGATGGTGCCATAAAAAAAATAGTAGGTAGTTATGTGGAAATTATATAAGAATATTACGCTCTCAAGAATCTTGCTCGTGCTCATTATGCTCGCGTTCACTTTCCCCGTGTTTGCCACTAAGTATGCAGGTGAGATATTTCACTATGGCATGGGTGTACGCAATCTCGCTTTAGGTGGCACGGGTCTCACAAATCAGAAGTCAACCTGCCTTGCCTGGTGGAATCCTGCGCTTTTGCAGTATGTCACTGAAAATCGGCTGGAAGTTATGCACGCAGAAGAATTTGAAGGCTTGCTGAAATATGACAGCTTTGCCGCTATCTGGGGTAATGAAAAGAAGTTTGCACTTTCAATATCACGCATTGCCATAAACGATATTCCCCTCACAGCTCTGGAAAATGATTCCCTTGCCATCGGTAATGATAATCGACCCTATGCGTATGATAATGTCACCAATTCCGATCTGGTTGCATTCTTTGGTTTTTATCAGAAGATTGGCAGATTCAATGTTGGGTTCACTCCTAAGCTTGCATATCGTAAACTTGCTGATGAAACGGCTTTTGGTTTTGGTGCAGATCTTGCCATTGTTACTGAACTTACTGAAAAACTTATGCTGGCAGCTCAAGTACGTGATTTCTTTACTACACAGATATTCTGGAGTAATGGCACTAATGAACGGGTAATTCCAGGTTCAAATCTGGAACTGAGTTATTCTTCTAATCTGCCATTTATTAATAAATTTATGACGACATATTTGCGCTCAGAATTGTTCTTTGAAGGCAGAGAAGAAGCTGCTACAGTTTCTTTTGATCCTGTGAGTATCGACTTTCATGCAGGTGCTGAAATTGAGCTTAATGATAAAATAGACTTGCTTTTGGGCTATGACGTTGACCATTTTACAACCGGTTTAGCTGTCAAATACCGTCAGTTTGAGATGCTTTATGCCTTTGCTTTGCAGACTGAACTGGAAAATTCTCATAGACTCGCGCTTAACTGGAGATTTTAATGAAGAAAATAGCAGTTCTCGGTATTACGGGTTCCATTGGCACATCCACTGTGGAAGTGGTACGTGCCCATCCCGATAAATTTCAAATTGTGCTGGCAACTGCGCACTCAAATCAGAAGAAACTTTTCGCGCTTGCTAAAGAATTTCATATAGATCATCTCGTAATCACCTCAAACATGGTATCTTCTACCGCTTCATTATTTACTGAGCAGCGATTGTTATATGGTGAAGATGCTCTAATGCAGCTTCTATCTGAACTTGATATCGATATCGTGATAAATGCTATCAGCGGTTCTGCTGGTTTAATGGCATCGTTTACCACTATTCGTGAAGAAAAAGACCTGGCTTTGGCAAACAAAGAATCTTTAGTACTTGCAGGGCATCTCATCAAAGATCTGCTAAAAACTTCAAAATCGCGTTTGCTGCCGGTTGATAGTGAACATAGTGCCATTTTCCAATGTCTTTCTTCACATAAAACAACAGAAATACGCAAAATTATTCTCACTGCATCAGGTGGCCCTTTCAGAACTTTACCGCTTGCTGATTTCAAAGATATCACAGTAGCAAAAACGCTTAAGCATCCTACCTGGTCAATGGGTCAAAAGGTCACGATAGATTCTGCAACCATGATGAACAAAGCTTTGGAAGTGATCGAAGCTCACTGGCTGTTTGATGTGCCCTATGATCGCATTGAAGCAGTGATGCATCAGCATTCAATTGTCCATTCTTTCTTGCAGTTTGCTGATGGATCGATTCTCGCTCAGCTCAGTAACCCCACCATGAAATTGCCCATTCTTTACGCACTCACACATCCTGAGCACATAGAAGCTGACGTGATCAAGACCAATATCCTTGATTTTCCACCACTGGAATTTGCACCTCTAAAAAAGGAACGTTTCCCTCTATATTTTCTAGGACGTGAATGTGGCGAAACAGGTGGCTTGATGCCCACCATTATGAATGCCGTAAATGAAGCAGCCATAAAACTATTCCTCGCAGAAAAGATACACTACACCGACATCTATCGCCTGATAGCAGCCGCCTGCGAAAAAGAAGATAATATCACAAATCCCAACCTTGAAACAATCATAAGCACCAACAACGAAGTCCACGAGAAATATCTAAGAGATTATAAGAATATTCTCTAAATCTCGAGTACATTTATGGAGTACATTAGCAGTACACTGCGTCCGTGATAATGTGAGAAAACGATAGTTTTCTGAAAAAACACCACCACCATATTAAATAAATAATCCCTACAGGATAAATTCGGAAGGTATGGTAATCATTTCTATAAATAAATAAACCCTACAGGTTAAATTACCAATTATTGAAATGTATCTCTCCCAAAGCTTATTCAACCGTGCTTAATGTTAAATTACCAGTTATTGAAATTTATTTCTGCGTTAGCAGATATCTAATTGTAGAACCACAAATATAAATTACATATTTTCCGCGTAGCGGATATTTATCACCAATCCGATTGTTTGCAAAAGCATTGAAACCTATTAGGCGTATAAGGCTTATTTGGCTTATATTAACCATACAACGTAGTTTCCCGGCTGATCCTGAGAATTAATCACAGGCAGTCCAAGTATATCCCTGCACTCATATTTCTATTGTTTTCATCTTTTCCGTTCCAGAGGATGCTGTTAATAATGAGGTTATCAAAGTGTATTACTTTTTCGCCCTTAATGTTATATATGGTAAATTCCGCTGAATTTCTGGCTTCGGCTGTCAAATCAAGACTTATCGTTGTTTCTGGGTTAAATGGATTGGGAAAATTAGTGAAATGTGCTTCTGATTCTATGTTTTGGCACAATAATTATCACACAAAATCATCAGTCCAGTCTAATAAAGGCAATTTACCATCTACACCATATCCGTCTTGATTTGAACCTGTATAATAATATAAAAATCAAAATAACCATAAGAATAAATTTGTTTTATTAAAACAGAAACGAGCATAAATGTCCTTTGTTTCTAATTATTTAATTCTGGAGAAAGCAAAAGATTTATGAAATGTATTGACGAGATATGGATGAGTGACGTTTCATTGAATTTAGTTGTAAGATGCATTTAGATTAATCTATGGAATTATAAATGGGGGTAAGAAAGATGAAATGGCAAATAACAATTATTGGGATAGTATTGCTTTTATTATGTTTTCCATCGTATAGTGAAACAATCAACATTGCTATCGATGGCAGTGGCGATTTTCTCTCAATTCAAGCTGGTATTGAAGCTGCTAATGATAGTGATACAGTATTAGTAGCACCTGGAACATATTACGAAGATATCGATTTTCTGGGTAAGGAAATTCTGGTCGCTTCCTGGTTTATTACATCTCAGGATACTTCTTACATCAGTACTACGCTCATTAATGGTCTGGCTGTTGCTGACACAGTCGTAACTATAGAAAATTTGGAAACAGATGATCTGGTGCTTTCCGGATTTTCCATCATAACTGATCCTGAAAATGCAGGCTTTGGGATTTATATTAATGGTGGAGCCAGTCCCCGGATTGAGTACTGCCACATTTCACTGGAATTGGGTTCTGGAATTTACGTTGACCAGGGGAATCCGGTAATCAGCAGTTGCGAGATTACCGGAACTAATGAAGTCTGGAGTAAGGGTATATTTCTGATTACATATTCCGATGCCAGTGTTAACGATTGTCGGGTCTCTGGTTTTGATGTGGGGCTGGCGGTTTATTATCGTAGTCGCCCGATAATTGAGAATTGCAGTTTTACCGGTAATTTCTGCGGAGTTTATATTGAAAGTTTGAGCAGACCAGTTTTGAATAATTGCCTGCTGGCTGATAATTTTGGACCCGAGAGATTTGCCTTTGAATTAACTAACGAGTCTATGTGCTTTTTAAGGAACTGCACCATAGCTGGCAATACTAACGATAGTGGTCCTCTGTTGTGTTCCGAACTGTCACTCGCCTTTCTTATAAATTGTGTTATTATTAATGATGGAGTTGCAGATTCCACTTTCAACTGGTCTTGTCTGCGTTATACCGGCTGTACTCTGGATTATGAGATACTTCCTGAGGAAGACCTGGGATTAAATACAAACTGGGATTGTCTGCTGACACCAGATTACCAGTTGGGTGAAGCATCACCCTGCATTGATACGGCAATTGCAGAATTTGATTATCAGGAAGACATTGGAGAGGTTTTTCCGGTAGATTTTTACGGTGGAGTATATTTTAATATAGAAGATTTTAATGGGTTAAGACCTGACAGAGGTTTTATTGAAAGTGATATTCCTGCTTCTTTACAGTCATATTTTTACGTAGATGAAAATATAGTCTGCGCCGGGATTCCTCTGCAATTTCATGATTTCTCCACCGGCAATATTGATGCTTGGGAATGGGATTTTGAAAATGACGGAATTATAGACAGTTATGATCAGCATCCAATACATATTTATGATGAAACTGGAGTTTACAGTGTAGCACTTAACGTAAATGATACCAGCGAAAGCAATACGCTTATTGAACAGGACTATATCACAGTAACCGGTCAGCAGGTTCACAATCTTACCCAAAACACCTGGCACAGTCTGATCAGCCAGGGCATTACTTATGCCGGCGACGGTGATACTTTGATTGTATATCCCGGCATTTACCAGGAGGAACTCGATTTCCAGGACAAAGCTCTTATCCTGAGATCGTTATTTGCTGAAACACATAATGAAGACGATATAACCTCAACCATAATTGAACCGTTATCGCCAATTCTGCTGAATGATGGTATAGTTTGGTTTGAAATTACAG